>Ga0181357_1000169_pt1 | contig 22439 bp, 21 predicted proteins | sample Fa13VDMM110DN_FD_130094 | JGI IMG/M metagenome (GOLD analysis project Ga0181357, IMG submission 130094) | Freshwater viral communities from Lake Michigan, USA - Fa13.VD.MM110.D.N | ecosystem: Environmental > Aquatic > Freshwater > Lake | place: USA: Michigan | collected 2013-09-24 | reverse complement strand
GTTGATGTGTGATATAATTCAGTAAATACTATACCAGCAAACGCACTATTTCCGTTAGCACCGATAGTCATTGCATTTGTCGAATCGGTTAATCCGTTTTGGAATCCCCAACGATCCGTATCAGCATCAAAACCAAATGCGATATTTGCATCAGTATCAGATCCTCTATCAATTATAATACCAGCATCTGATCCAGATATACTACCGGAAGCTAATAATATAAATTTATCTTCAATTAATAAATCTGTAGTATTAACTGTCGTAGTAGTACCATTAACAAATAAATCACCAGTTACTGTTAAGTTTTGGCCGATTGTCACATCATTAGGTAATCCAATTGTAATAGTCTGACCAGATACAGAAGTTTCTACTTCGTTAGCAGTTCCAGCAATAGTTAATGTTTGTGATGATAATGCAACTGTGCTAGGACCACCTGAGCCAGCATTAATGTTTAATGTAGTAGCAATACCCGTTAATGCAGATCCATCACCAGTAAATGAACCAGTAAATGAACCAGTTAATGATGAATTAGCTCCTGATAATTGTATAGAAGTTGCACCAGAAATAGTAGTACCATTATCTGTTAAACTTGCATCAACAAATTTACCATCGGTGTTATTCCATTTAACAACTTTATTAACTCCTAATTCAGCCGCACCTGATACTGTTAATGTTATCGCAGTAGAACCATTATATGATGCACCGCCACCTAAACCTTCTCCAATTGTAAGTGAGTTTGGTGAAGTAGCAATAACACCTGTTAATTGAGAACCATCGCCTTGGAATGATCCTGAAAATGATCCCGAATGTGATAATCCAGATGCTCCTGTAGTTGCAACTATATTTCCCGTACCGTTTATTGCGGTAGTAGTTAAATTTGATGTACCGCCGCCGATTACAACTTGACCTGACGTTAAATTATCAACAGATAGCGATGTTAAATTAGCATTACTACCAGATACTATGACCTTTTTCCATGATGCCATTATGTATTCCTTATATTAAAAATCTTTTTTATTAATAAATATTGTTTAGTTACGTTTACAATCCTACAAAAAATGAACTAGATGTAAAATATATACCACCAACTGGTGCACTACCCGTAAGTTCTGCAGATTGTGTTGATAATACTATTACTCCACTTTGTGTAATTGTTAATAAATTTCTAGAGCCACTTTTAATCAAAAACAAATCATTTTTTACATCTACTTGTGTAGATACACTACCTGTAGTTATTAAATAAGTTGGTGAATTATTTAATGCATATGATGCAGTAAGCGCATATGATGATGTAATATCATATAATCCAGGTTTTAATTGTGATGGTTTAAATTGTCTAGTCATTATGACCACCTTCCATGTACAACAATTAAATCTCCAGCATCTATAGTATATCCTAATAATGTAGTATCAAATGTTATTGTCTGAGTTCCTATATTTGAATCAGGAGTCCATGTATATGCTGGTTTATCTATATATTGTCCGTTAATATAAATATCAAATTCATTGATTGTTGCTGGTGCATTAGTAGTAGGGTTTAGTTTTGGTGCACCTGCAACTGTTGTTTGTGTTGATGATATTCTAACGCCTGCTTTATCAATTAATTGAGTTAAATATGCCATTGCTGTTGCATCTATAGTAGTTGAACTACCTCCTCCGGAAACTACTACTTTGTTTCCGGAGATAATGCTATTATATTGTTGCAATAATTTTACAGGTACTGATGTTGATTCAAATATATTTTGTCCTACATCTAATACCATATCAAATGAAACTTTTTTAATTGAATACATTTTACGTATAGATTCCTGTTGTACTTCTGATTCTGCTAACAATGTTCCGTATACTGTTAATGGTATACTACATCGTACAAGTCTATCTTCGGTAACAGTATTAACAGTTTCAAATGAAAATGTTCCCATTGTTACATTAAATGTATTAAACTCACTACCCCACGAAAATCTGTTATATGTAAATAAATCATTAACCAACTCATTCATTTGTGTAGTAAAATCTGTCCAACATAATAATTCATATTCCACTGTTATATATTTCGGTATGTTAACAACAATTGCTGGTAAAGATGGTTGATTCATCATTTTACGCATAGGCAATGGTAATAACGTATCTTCATATCGATTTCTGGGACTATACTTACCTTTATGTATAATATAATTCGATTCAGGATTTTTATTAACATCCAACGTTTTCATATTATCGCGCTCTGAAAAACTATTACGTTTAATCATAATTGCCGGACATTGTAATAATCCCTTTTCATCACGCATATATCCTAACCGACGTACATTGTCCCATTTTTCACCATGTGCAAATATAACTGGTACTGGTATTTTAGTTTCATTGTCGATTACAAATGGTTGTATGTCCTTTTCAATGAATGTTTTAACTGCATAATCAATATCATATATAGATCTTTTTGGTGTTCTAATAACATCATCATCGCGTCTAGTTTGGTGTGCTCGATTTAAAACTTTATCTGGCTCGATTCCCGATTCTGTATAATTTAGATTTGGCTTATTTGTTCGTTTGTCTATATTTTGTTTATTTAATCTAGGCATAATTCTCCTTAAAATCTATATGCCGGAGAATTATTATTTCCGCCATTTCGTATGTTTTTAATTTGTTGCGTAGATAGTTTAGTAATATGTGCATTGCATAATATAGATACACTATATCCATGACTATCACCATTAGGCCAAGTTTCAGGATTTTTACCGGCAAAATACTGATTAGCATCTACATTGCCAATTTCATAATATTCATTATCCCAAAATACAATATCACCAACTTCTGGATAAAAATTAGCTTTTTCTAACATATCTCGAGAAACTGCAAATTGAATTTCACGTGAATAATTATGACCATAATCATCCATGTTTGCAGTTTTTTCATTTTTTGTAATTAAACATGGTAATAATAATGAGTCTAAATATGATTTAGATTCAGATTCGCCATATATATTTGAATTACTAGTTTCAATATTCAATTGAAAAAATTCTATTTCAGTATCTACTATAGAATTAATTATTTCTGAATTAACTGAAGCTAAAAATTTTGCATCTCGGTTTGTTCCAAATAGTGCCATATTATCTCCTTATCCTACATAAATTTTTAAAGGTACTTTCGATAACATTTCATTCATTTGAGTTGTTTCAGCATTTTGGCGAGTTAACATATTTTCTCGTGACATTTTTTCTAAGAATTCTCGAAGTTGTGTTATCAATGTTTCTTTTTCTGATTGACCTTGTGAAACTAAATCCGAACCATTAAGTGTTACTTCTGCATTTGGTATTGGTATATTTGAATATTTACCTCTAACAAATCCTAACATTTCTTTTGCCAATGCCATCGCATATCTAATAATCCAAGCTCGCCCCATATCATTAATGCTACTGTATAATTGATACTTATATGGTATATTTGATGCGTCTGAAACTAAGCCTGGCATAAGTGCGGTATTACCAAATAATAAGGCATCATTTGCTTTTTGTTCTTCAAACAAGAATTCAAACCAAACTGTACCAAAATATTGTGTAGCCATTGAACCTTGAGTTCCTGGTATTGGATATATTCGTAAGTTATCTCCGTGTATATCAAAAGAAAAATGTGATTTACGAATCATATCATTAAATTCAATCGCCTGTAATCTCAATAAGTCTGCATGCATTGGCATCATCATAAATGATACAGCTGGTGACATTGCTCCAAACCCCATTGAATCTAACATGTTTTGTGAACCTAAACCAGTTCCAACAAATGGGTCAAAGAATCTAACGATTGCGGGCGGTGGATTATGTAATACTCGTCTAATTTCAATTGAACTAGTATTATTTAAAGTTATACCCATTGATTGAGAAACAGATTCTCGTATACTATATGTTTGTTGTCCGTTCACTAATTCTAATGATGCAGAATACCATTTCAATGTACCACCACTACCTGCTTCTGTTCCATATGCTTTTGATAGTTTAGTTACATAACTTAATGATGATCCTACTAACTGACCACTAAATCCATTTGAACCTAAAAACGATGATCCCGTTTGTACGCCTAATGTGTTAATTAAATTGTTTGCAATGTTTACTTGATTAACTTGATTTGAATATTCAATTACCGCAGCTTCATATGCTGTATAAAAATTAATATCAACAAGCTCAACATCCATTATAGGATATCCTAATGTTTGTGCAGCAAATTTTGAAAACGAATCAATATCGTCTTGAAATCTTGCATCTGTATCAAAATACCCAAAAGGAGTAGAACCGGTTGTAAATGATGAACTTCCTGGCCATATTGGTTTGTTAACACTATAATCCATTTTCTACTCCTTTATATATAAATATCAATATTTTTCATTTAATAAATTCAATATTTCATCTAACGATTCATGTCGATGATTATCTGTTAAAATAATTTCATTAACCCATTTAGATGGCTTTATTTTAGGTACTTCGTGTACTGCTGAATCATTTTGAAATTTCAAATCAATTTGATATCTATCCCCACATAATATCATAATACTATTCTTACCTAAACGTGATAAAACCATTTGTAATTGTTGTTTAGTTAAATTTTGGAATTCATCTACAATACAAACTGAGTCATCAAATGTTCTTCCCCTAAAATGTGTCAGTGAAACTAATTCTACATTTTCTTCTTTTTCCATTTTATCTAATATGTCTGGTTTATTATAAACCTTGCGCATATTACTACGTATTGGAACTAACCATGGATCCATTTTTTCTGCTAATGAGCCTGGTAAAAAACCATTATCTTCATTTGACACGGTTGGTCTTGTAATTACAATTTTATCAATTTTGCGTTTGAAATACATATCTAACGCAATTTGAACTGCTAATAATGTTTTACCGCTTCCTGCTTTACCTAAGATAAAGTTAAATGGAGTTTCCATTATAATTGCTTTTGCAGCTTTTTGTTCTTCCGATAACGTTAAACTAAATCTAACATCTGTTTTCGGTGGCATCTTAGTTGAATTTGGAGTAGCCATATTTAATAAGTTTTAATTAAAATAATTTAGTTAATGTGGTATCTATCAATTGAATATCCTTTAAAGTTTCGATATTTGATAAACACATCTGCCTAATTTTTTTATAACTATCGCGTGCCGGATAAGGGGTCATAATCTTAATTGTAACCAATTCTCGATCTGGACCTAAGTCCTTTTCTATATGAACCATTAAAACTAATCGTATAGCCCGGATTCTATCCAATACGTCGACCAAGCGGCCATCATAACGTATATTAGCTTGCATTGAGTACTTATGTCTTTCTACTGCCATATTATCTTCTTTTTATATAAATATTAGAAAATAAAAAAGGGACAGCCAAAAGACTGTCCCAATTCCATATTAATATAAAATTAATATATTAAAGTGTATTCAAACCATGAACGTATACTTTTCCGTAGAATTCTGGACGAACTACTTTTTTAGCATAACGTGTCATTACACCTTTTCTTGGTGTGAAGTTTACTGGATCGTAAACTAATGGAGTCATGATTAATGGAATATATGGAGAGAAAACTGCACCTGTTTCTAAGAACTGAGCACCTCTGAATCCCATAAGGATTACGTTTTCTTTCATATATGGATTTTTGTAAACTGTGTAACGGTTGTTGATTGCACCAACTTTTTGTACACCAGCTGCAAACTCTAATTTAGTTCCATCTGTATCTGCTGCAAATCCTGGGATAGACTCAAGGATTGTTGCTACTGCAGGAGAAGTTACTAAGAAGTTAGCACCACCTCTTAAAGTTTTTTGGTGAATTTTATTAGACACTTTTTGAAGTTTAGTACCTAAAGTTTGGAACCAACCACCTTGAGTGTTATAATAACCAGCACCCGTAGAATCTTCTTGAGTAAATCCAGCACCATTCCAGATGTTGTTATTTTTAGCTGACCAATACTCAGTAGTTGGAGCTGCAGAAATCAACATATCTAAAATCTCTAAATCGATTTCCATAGAAACATATTCAGACAACATAGAAGTCAATTCAGCTTCAGCATCAATTGAGTGGTAAGCATTTAAATCTTGTGCGAACTCAGGAGTCCAAACTGCTTTCAACTTACGTGTTTTAGCAACGATTGGTTCTGATTGCATTTCTAGGTTCAATTCTGGAATGTCAAGATCTTGGTTATATCCGTTAGAGAATGTACCTTTTGCATCTTCGAAATCACCTCTAGAAATATCAGATGGTTGTTTGCTAAATTGTACTTTGTATACAGATGTACCTGACATTGCTGCAGATTTAGATACGAAGAATTCAACATTACCAGATGATGCATTGTATTTTGTAAATGCTTGAACGTTCATTGCTTGCGTAATGATGTTATCAGTTGAACCAGAAGTTAAAATAAATGATCTAACTGCATTTAAATCAGATCCTGATAATTGAGAAGCTGCTACGTATACTACAGAGTAACCACTTAAAGCATCAGTATAATCTGAATCAAAATTAGCTGAACCTGAACCAGCGCTAGCTGCAGATGCAGTAGTTGCTGCAACAGATGCAGATACACTATTTAATGTATATCCGAAACGACCTGCACCATAAAGACCTCCTGAAGGATCATTTGAAGTACTAGTAACACCGAATAAAGAGTCATCAGCTGATGGAGAACCAAATGGAGAACCACCGTTAGTTGTTACATTGCTAATTCCGTTATCATTATCAAATGCTGGTTGAGCTGTACCATATTTAAAATCTAAATAAAATACTAGTCCAGAAGGTAAATTCATTGGCTGTACAGAAACAAATTCTTTAGCCGCAAACTCAGCAAAAATTCTTCTTACTAATGGTAATGCTACACCTGCCCACTCTTCAGATCCATTTGCTGTACCTGTTTGAGAAGCTTCTTTTACTAACTGACGAGCTTGGTTTTCTAGCAATTGAGCCATACCAGCTTTTTCAGTTTCTCTGTTAAGACCTTCTAATAGTCCCGTTCTTTCCCATTTGTTCACCAAAGATTTTGCTGCGTTTCTTTGAGTTGTATCGGGAGATTGTAATAAATTTGAAATACTCATAATTTAGTTATCCTTTTTCTTTCTTTTGTTTAATAATAATTATAGCAATCCTGCTAATTTTTTCCATCTCTCAGCTAATTCAAAGCCTTCATTAAGAACTTGTGTTCTTGGAGCTGTTGTGCTAACTGGTTTAGAAGCATATGATTCTTTAACTATACGCTTTTTAGTTGTTTTAGTTGGTCTTTTAAAGCTTTCAGCTAAAGTGCTAAATACTAATTTAACTTCTCTTGTATTTCCAGCTCTATCAAAGTTTTCTAAAACTTTCATTTTTTGACTATCATTTAAGTCAAAGTTACGGAACAATTTGTTAGTGTAAAGTAATTTAGCATTTAATAAATTAACTTCTTGAATTACACTTTGCATTTGTTTAACAGTACGGTAAGCTTCTTCCAATTCTTTTTTAGTATCGTCTAATTCAGCTTTTACGTCTTCTTCTTCTGTTAATTCTTCTTCCTCATCTTCTTCTCTCAATAAAGATTCAATGATTTCATCGATATTAGTTAAATCAGATGTAGCATCTTCTTCTTCTTCATATTCGTGTAATGGTTCATTTTCATCTTCCATGGCGTCATTACTTGCATCTAATTCACGAATAATTTCTTGAAGATCTAAATCATCTTCATCATATTCATCTTCTGGTGCTGCAGCCATTTCATCATCCATCATCATGTCATCTTCTTCTTCTGGTGCACCTACTGGACCTGATAAGTCATACTCACCATCAGCGTCAAAGTCTAAGCCAACATTAACTGATTGAGGGAAATCACCCATTTCTTCGTCACCCATTCCAACTTCTTCATCACCCATTAGAGCTTCTTCGTCACCCATTGGTGCTTCTTCGTCATCTAATTCTTCTTGAAGTCTAGCTGCTAACATGTTTTCTAATCTAGGTGCAAATGCTTCTTGTAACGCAATTTTAGCATTAGCTAATGCAGTCTCTTTTACAGTACGAGCATCAGCGATTGCTTCTTTTAGCAAATCTGATTTTGCCATTCGTTTCTCCTTAAATTTGTTTTTGGAAATAAGATTATTATAAATCTTAATAGAAATTAATTTGTATCGGGACGTTATATAAATAAATAACGTATTTTCATATAAATATAGTGATGTTTTAAAAATCAGTAAAAAAGCCCTAACATTTCTGCTAGGGCTTAAATTTTAATTATTTTGTTCTCTTTGATTTCGAATCATTTGAATATATTTTGCTTTTGATTTTTCAATTCTATGTTTGACGCTAGGCTTAATATACTCTCTTCGATCATTTACAATTTCAATTATATTAGCTGTTTTAGTTTTACGTTTCCAAGATTTTAATGCGTATGCTAAATCTTCTTTTTCTGGACCTAATACATTAACTGCTAAACCATTTCCTGGTACAATTGTTTTGTGTTGTTTTACTTTTTTACTCATATATAACTATTTAAAAAATTTACATTGGTGGATTTTCTGGACGTACTACTTGTTTCTTTTGTCCTTTAACATTAAATCTGAAATGTTTAATTTGTGGCATCTGACTAATATATCCTTGAAGTTTTTGTGATTCCTTTGCTGGATTTTCTCCTAATCTAAATAAAAAATAACCAACCTTACCAGTTTTCGATGTTTGTTTTTTAATTAATTTAATTCCTTTTTTATTTGCAAATTGTTCAATTTCATTTTGAACTTCTTGTGCTAACATAGGGTCATTAATTACGTATTCAATACCGCCTCTATAATCAGCAATACGATTTAGCAATTGAGCTTCGTCTAAATCTTGATTAACATCTTCATCCATACCTTTCATCAAGTTCTGAGTTTTTTCTAATTCTTTATTATACAATGCCAATTGTTTGTAATCATTAGGATTAACGCCAGGTACGGGTGTTGTTGATGATTGGGTAGTATCTGCTTCATTCAACCCAAAATAATCTCTATATAGTTTTTTAAATGTATTCATCATATTATATCTTATTATAATTATTTTTTATCGTAAAACCAAATTATCCGACACTATAATATTTTTTAAGACCTTCGCCAATATCGTCAATTGCAGCGGAACATCTTCTTTCATGTATTATAACTTCGTTTGCTGATTTTTTTAAATCATTAAGTGCAGCTTCTACCATTTTTAATCTTCTAGATTCTGCAACTTTGTCTAACATATCATCATCAGACTCAGTTACCATTCTAGATGCAGTTTCAACCATGTGTGAAATTCTTTCAACAATATCTTCTAAATTACGACGTCCTGATACTGATTCTGCCATTTGTGAAAATGAAGAAATTGATTCAGCAAATTTATGTTTGTCTTCGCGTGTCAATGGTGTTCGTTCGTCGCTAAATACTGTTTGTTTTTCAGATTCATTTAACAATGAAACTATTCTATTTAAATTATTTGATTTGAACATATTATATCCTACATTTACCATCATCACATAATATTGATGTAATAATATTATTTACTCGATTATACTTATTATCTACTGTTTTATTTACTGACTCATTCATTTTAGTTGGTCTCATAAATGCTCCATGAGTCGATGGATTTGAAACAAAGTCCCAACAAATTAATTCAAAATCTTCTTGTACTTCAACTACACCCTCATTTCGTAATTCTTTAACACTACCTAAACCTCTAGATGAAATACCTAATACAATACCTGCTTTAAATAGTTCTTTAAGAATTTTACCAGACGGTGTTTCTAATATTTGTACAGCTCCTTTTAAATCATCACCATCCCACCAAATTTTTAATATATTGTGAGATACGTTATTCAAGTTAACTACTTGTGATTCTGGGTGATCTAATTCACCTAATGCTCTGTGTTGATCAATATATTCGTCTTGATAACGTTTACATTCACGAGCTAATATATGTTTAGGATATATTCGTCCATTTTGATTTTTAGATCCAGCTCTTTGCAAAACACCCTGCACCACAAAACCTCCAGGTATACCATATGCCGCTCCGCTTGATTCATTTAATGAACCAATTGGTTTAAATGGCATATAATCTAATATTATTTGTTTTGACATATTACTCTCCTAATGATCTTACTCGTTCTGATATTTTTATTAATCGTTTAGATATCTCAGTTAATGCTTTCGATGTACCAGGTCCGTAAACTGACGATGTTACTCCTGATTCTGTCTTAAGCTTACTATTATAATTAACTAGCGTTTCAATTTCTCGAAGTTTTTGCGCAATTTCTTTAATTGTATGTTTAACTTTTTGTTCTGGTGATTTTTTTGAATCTCCATTTGCAAAACTACGATATCCCTCTACCAATTGTTCGTACTTTGATTCTAATATATCAGATATATGCGGTTTCGTAGTATTATCTTTTATTTTTGATTGGCTTGGTGTATTTATCGATTCCTCCATTCCACTCGCATATCCAACTTTTTTAACTTTTTTTCGAAATGCATTGGGAGTTGAATATCCAGCAACTGCGCCGGTAACGTTTTGCTCATCTAAATCAGTATCTAAACTAGTTTCTGAAATTTCAATTGCTTGTTGTTCAAATGCATTTAATAAATCTTCAATTTGATCTTGTTCAAATGAAGCATACACATTAGACCCGTATATTGTAACATCAGGTAAATTTCTACGCATATCAGCATAAATATCTAATGCTTGTCTAGCATCTCTAACCGTAATCTCAATATAATATGGTTCGTCAATCGTTGAACGAAGACTACTTTCAATTATAGCAAATTTTTTTTTCATTTCTCGTAATATCGATCTCATGCATGTATCTCATTTAATTCGTCAACTAAATCAAAATATCTTAATAATGACAAAATGTGTGATTCTTTAATAGTTTTCATTGTTTCTACATTACACAACATTTCAGATAATTTGTTAACTTTTATTTTAGTAACATCATCATCTATTTTAGAAACATGATTTGTTAATTTAGTTTTAATTTCTGGTATAATTTGCTTAATATAAGTTTTTAATGTAGCAGTATCATCTACGTGTGTTATATACTTATTAAGTAATTGTTTTTGAGATTCTGATAATACAGAATATTTTTTATTAAATTTATCTACTAATAGTTTATAACTTAATAAACGCATATCCTTTTCTTGTTTGCTATAAGTTTCTAATACTAGATCTTTTGGTTCAATTTTTTTATTAGATAATAATGTATGATTTAAAATTACATTTTTACATTCTAATAATTGTTTCGGATTATCAGAATCTTCATACTCAAATAACATATTAATTGAAGCTAAAACTTTATAATTTTTAATATGTATTTTAGACATATTTTCAAATATAAAGTTATCAGAAATTTCTTTAACTAAATTATAACGTTGCCGATTGATAGCAGCGTGATTTAGTTTATGGTGTGTTTCTTTGATACTTCTAATATAATCTAATGCTCTTGCGTCTGATTTAAATTGTTCTTTAACTAGTAAATTATATAATTGTAATTCTTTAGAAAGTTCAGTATTTCGGCCAAAATATTTTTTAATTATATCTATAGTAACCGACTTATCAGAAGTTAATGTTTCCGATGTTAACTTCTGTACTAGCATTTCGAACAATATAGCAGTGTTTTTATATTTTGAATGCTTTAATTTTTTCATACGGTATCTTTTTTAAATAAATATTATTATCGTTTATAAAATGTTTTTTTCATCTAACATTGTTCCTGCATCCTTATCGTCTGTAGTTTGTTGTTGTTCATATAACATTTTAGTGCTAGAATTCTTTGATTTAAATTTTAATAATAAATCTTGTGATTCTTTAGATAATGCTAGTTTTCTTTCTCGTTTTACCGGATTAAATGCGTTTGTTTGATTTTCTAAATCCGTTATTTGTTGTAATTCTTTATTACCAAATGGATCCCATCCAAATTCATTTTTATGCTGACCAAATTTTATTCCTTCTTTTGGTCTACCACCTACATCTTTATCTGGATCATCTGAGCTCATATGTATCGTTGCTAAATCGTGTGGTGTACCATAAGAAACTCCTGTTAACGTAGGATCATTTCCTTCTTGTTCAATTTGATTTTGACGGAATCTTAATTTTAAATCTTCTACTATATCAGATCTTTGTTGTAACCATTGTTCTTCTGACATATTGAAAATATATTCATATATGTATCTATCTGATACTAATTTAGAATCTTTCATTGCAGTTGCCAATTGAATTTTTTCATTCATTAATGCAACTTTTTGTTGATCATAAATAATAGAAGATGGTGTTAATGCTAATTCAAAATTAATTAAATCTTCATCATCAAATCCTTGCGTATATAAATGTATAATTGCAATCTTTGTTAATTCAGAAACCATTATTTTTTGTACACGTTCTATTGTTCTAGCAAAACGTATATCCATTGATGCCAATGTAACTTTACCTTCAGCGCCTTCATCATAACCTAAGAATGGTTTAGGAACTTTTAATCCAGCTAATACTTTATTTCTAACATACTCAATATCATCCATACCAGTAAATGTCATACCCGGCAATGTATCAATTGATGTTGCGCTCTGACCTCCTCGAACTGGTAAATAAAAATCTTCTAACATGTTATTAACGTTAAATTTAAGATTATAATTACCTGTTTGTTGATCTATATGTGGAATTTTTTTCATTTTATTAATAACTTGTTCCATAAATGTATCAACTTCATTTGGTGGAATATTACCAATATCTATTTTGAATATACGTTTTTCGGGTGCACGCATAATACGATGTATAAGCATTGCATCTTCTAACAACATTAATTTTTGAAAATCTTTACGAGCTCCTTCTAACATAGATCTACCATATGGTAAAAAGTTAGAGTCAGCCATTAATCTGAAATGTGCAATTTCATACACCTCATACGCACTTTTATTCCCATATACGTGTTGAAATTTGATATCATATTCGCCGGTGGATTCATCATATTCTTCCATTCGTTCGATTTCATATGCAGATAAAGGACGAGCATTAGTTATTCCAATTTCTTCTGTAATATCTAATTTTAAAAAGAAATCACCATATTTAACAACATTACGAATCCACGGCCATAAATTAAATTCAACATTTAAAATATCATAAAATAAATTATATAATATTTTTTGTATATCTGTACGGTCTGACTTAATAGTTAAAATTTCACCAAACTGATCTTCCAATGTAGATTCGTCTGAATAAATATCTAATGCCGAATTAATAATAGGATCTTTATCCATCATTTCATAATCAGCATATAATTGATATCTATTTTGTACAGCGTTATAATTTGCATTATATCCACCATATGCTCCGGCTTGTTTTATAGTTCCCGAACCGTGTAATCTATTATATCTATCTGTAGTTTTTGTATTTGATAAGTTACCGCGTGATTGTAATCGGTTAGTATCTATTACGGCTACTCGTCCATTTCCTTTAGAACGAATGATAATATTACTACTAAATAAATTTTGTAATCGTTTTCTTAAAGATGCCATATTATAAGTTTAATTTATTATAAATATGGATAACTACAAAAGCCAACCTAAATTTTCAGAACCAAACCCAGTATCCCATTTCCATGAATCATTTTGATTAGAGTTACCTGTATAAATTACACTATCCGTTTTTCTAAATTGAGACATTGCTTGTTTATTTAAATCTATGCCTTTTTGTCGTAATTTAAGTGCGGTATCTCGTAACCATAGCCCAATTGCGAATGACATTACTAAATCGTCATTATAACCGGTCGTTGCTTGCGCTTTACCATTTAACCAGATGAATACAAATAGTTCTTGTATGAGTCGTTTACTGCGAATTATAGGTGTTCCTTCTCGCATATACATTTCTAATGCAGATATCATTAATGGACGTGTTCTAGATGATGTTGTAACACCAGGTACCATTTTTGTTTTATCTTGCGTATCATAGTTTTTACGTAATTGAACTTCTGCATCAACATACCCGTCATCTCTATACGTATAATGAAGATTTTGATATGATCTGTCGAGTGCTGGTTGAATTGCAGCCCAACCTATATTTGCATTTTCAATTGCTAATAATGCATTATTCCATTCTGTTGCAACTGTAACTAACATGTTACCAAAATCGTTTGGTGGCAATTTACCTTTATACTCAGCAACCTGTCGTACATCTTCTACATCAAATACATGAAATGTAGACCAATCCGAACTATCACCACGGGCAACGTCAGCTACAACTATATAATCTTTTGCATAATCCGGATATTCCCATATCCAATAAGATCCATCATATCCTCTACGTTCAATTGGTTCGATACATTTAGATTGATATTCGGCTAATAAATTACCATCTATTACTGTATGTCCTGAACTAATAAAGTCACAGTCACACTCTTGAGCAGCTCCGCGTTCACCTAATAATTTTGTTTGATCATCACGCCAAGATTGATCTCGCTCCGGGTGTACGTCCCAATGCAATTTAATTGTATGGAATCCATTTACTCCAGACTCAGCTTCTGACCATGTTTGATGAAACCAGTTACCAATACCATTTGGAGTTGATAATACAATTGCACCACCACCCGTTGATAATGTTGCTTGTGATGCTATCCATATTTCTTCAATGTTACGAATAAATGCGGCCTCATCTACAATTAATAATGATAATGCTTCAGAACGAGCACCAGTAGACGCACTTGATATTGCTTTAATCTGCGAGCCATTTTTAAATTTTAATGACAATTTATTGTTAGATACAATTTCAGTTTTTAACCAACTCGGTAACATTTCATTCATTATCTGAACTTTGTTAACTAAGTTTTTTGCTACTTCTTGTGTAGTTGCAATTACTAATACATTGTAATCTTCATTGAATAACATTGACCATAATGCAAATCCTGCAGTAAGTGTTGATATACCTAACTGTCTAGATTTTAATATAATATTATATCGATTATCTCTTAATTCAGTTAATGAATTTTCCTGGAACGGATATAAATTAAATTTAATCTTACCGCGCTTAGGATGTTGTATATAACAATATTGTTTCATAAAGAAAACAGGATCGGCAGCACACTTAATGTACTGCTGTTGAATGACTTGTTTTATACTAGGTTGTGGCATATTATATTCCGGAAATTATTTTGACTAATATAGCTGTGGATGTTACTCCTAAACCAAACCAAAATGACTTTTTATTATACCATTTATTATTTTCAATTCTTTCTGCAATATACATTGAATTGATATTTCGTAAACTTCTTAGTTGTATATCTTTCTCTGCAATGATAGTCGAATCTAATTTATTATGAATTTTAAAATCATAAATGATAGATTTATATTCTTTTATCATTTCATTATTTATCGAGTCAATATAAAATAAAGAGTCTATCGTAAATGAAATATCTAATATTTGTTTTTTTGTAAAACAACTATCTGATAATTGTTTTTGTGCGTTAGTATAAAATATAACAGCTGATAATAATATTGTTAATATATATTTCATATTATTTTCTTTTTGTTTTTTTAATAATATTTTGTTTAGCTTCTGCTAATGTTCTATCTACAACCGGAACATTTTTCTTTGCATCTTCAAGATCATGAATTCTTTTTTTCTTGTTATGAATTCGTTTTTTAACTTGAGTTTTTGTTTGTTCTGCTTCTTCTACTTTTTGTTCTGATGCATCAATTATTTCTTCTGTTTGCTCTTGTGCTTGATCTACAGCATCTTTAGTTGGTGTAGTAACAACCGATTTACTTTTAAAAAACTTAAATATATTAGTTTTTTGTGCAATTAAACCTATTCCTAATATAGCAACTATTGCTCCTATAAATAATTTCCAATATTTTTTAATCGTTTCCATCATTTTCCTCATTTTTGTTATCTAAATTATCTAAAAATTTTTGTTTGAATTTTGCGAATTCTGTTTCTATTTTTTCTTCGAATTCTTCTTTTGTCATCTTTGCAGTCCATGTTTCTACATGTCCATCACTATTTGAAACAAATTCCATTGCTTGTGTATATGCTTCTTTTAATAGTTTCATGTCTTGTTCTGCAGAAGCTAACCAAGCTAATGCATTAGCTCTAATTTTATCTTGCTCATATTGTTTAAATTGTCCGGATTTTTTTAATTCATGTTCCATATCAATTACACAATCAAAACACATATCATGAATCTTCTTCATTTTCGTATCAATTGATTTAGGAGCAATACATGTACATGTTTCTTTAGGACAGTTCTTAAACGATTTCATATCATCGCGAATGTCTTGGAATATTTCAAAGTTTTTTGATTTCTTGATTCGGAATCCGTCTTTTTGTTCTAGAACATATATGATTCCAGATACTGGATCTACTTCTTCCCAAGTGTCGCCAATTTCATGTTTAGCATTTTTCTTGGCAGTAGATTCAGCATCTGAAAATCCAATTGTTTTTTTAGTCTGAAATTTGTGTGTGCCGTCTATCATTTGTTTAACGGCTTTGACATTCTGTAACTTGTTGTTTTTCATATTATTTTTTATTTTTAAATTTTGCAAACATTTCGTGTCGCTGTTTTATTAAATCTTTAATTAAAAATTTATAAAATTCATTAACTGCTGCTGGTTCTTCCGTTTCAATAGCCTTTTCTAATGCAACACCAATTACTTCTTTAATTTTACCAATACGTTCAAAATTATTAGCTGACTGTAATTCAGATCCCAATAATTGTTCGGTTGTTTTAGATACCGCTGGAGCTGGAGCTGCTGATGCAGGAGCTGGTGTAGTTGGTGTTGGTGCTGCGGTTGCATCTGGTGCTGGTGCAGTCATATCTGGTGCTGGTGCAGTCATATCTGGAGCTGCCGTTGGATCTTCAGCTGGTGCATCTGTTGGTTCTTCTGCTACTGGTTCTTCTTCCGGCGTTGGTTGTTCCAATAACATTTTAAATGTTTTTTTGAAAATATATTCTCTAATTAAATATTCTTTACCTTCGCGAGTTAAATTTTCAATTTTATCTTTAATGTTTTTTGCATTATCCGTTTCGTCTTTGTCTTGACGTTTCTTTAAAACTTTAGCAGCATGTTTTGGATCATATTCACCATCTTCTAAATCTTTATATAATCGATCATCAGCATTATACTTCACATACATATCACCATTGTCTACAACTTCTTTATCTGTTTTACGTAAAACATTACTTTGTTTTTCACCAGTAGACATTGGATTCAATCCACCTTTTTTATCATCAGTGGTATAATCCTTAAGATCTTTACGACTTTTATACTTTGTATTTTCTGGTTTTTTGTATTTAGATTTGTGTTTTTCTGCCATTATTATTTCCTATTTTATAAATAAATATTATCGTGAATATTTTAATACCCCTAATATCTGATTTACTGGTGCAAATGCTCCTGTTAATTTAAATGTTTGTCCTCCGTATACAAATACAACACCTTCCGATGGTACTATTGAATCAAATCCTCCTAATTTTTGGATTCGGCGTAATTCTATTTTTAACTTGTCTAATGTTTTAACGTCATTGCTTTGTTGTAATTCTCGAATTAATTCTGCTAATTCAGATTTAATTTGTTGAACTGATTTATCTGGATTGATTGCTAGAAAATTTTGAGCATTTTGTAATACAACCACTCCTAAACGTAAAAATATAGATTCAAATGGCTCCATATTTTCTTTGTATAAACGTTTAAATTCACCCTTATCCATTTCCAATACCCAAGCTAAAAATTCAGGAGATGTAATCATTTTTTTAAGAACCGTTAATGATGTTTCTTTATTAAAAAATGCCCAACGATAAACTAAAACATTTAATGCTTGTTCTGGCAATTCATATCCTAACTGTTGTGCTTTGGTTCTTATAATATTTGACCACCACGCTTTATGATAATCGGTTACTAAATTGTTATCTTGTAGATTATATGTATTACGTAATTGATCAATCTCATTAATTAATGCAGCTTCTTGGTCTTCGAAATTATCTACGCGTCCCATTTTAATTTGTTGAGGGGGAATAATTTGAAATGTATTTTGCATATCAGCATTTGCATCTTTAATAATTTGTTGAACTAATGCACCACCAGACGCATTTGTTTCTACAATATTTCCGGTTTCATCATATTCAATTAAATTATGAAATTGTAGCACAGCTACTTCATATGAAATTACATTTCTAGTTGCTGGATAAATAATTTCCATATTTGCAAATACTCGGCCGTTTTTAAATACTTCGTTTAAACGATCTTGTGATATTTTAGAAAATGCTTGTTGTAAATCATTTCCTGCTTCACCAAATGCTTCAGATATAGGACCTCGATTATCAAACTTTGCTTGCAATTCAGCAGTTGTCATTGGATTGATAATAGTGCCTTTATTACGAGAAAATCCGATTTGCCCATTTTTCCAAGTTACTTGTATATTTTGTCCGTCAGTTTTTTCAGTAACTGCTTCTTCTATATCTAATCTACCATCTAAACCTCTGCGAACAATTTCTTTCATATCCGCAAATGTTAAATTGTGACTATCCCATGGGTGACTCATATGTCCTGCCGCACCACCTTCTGTGATTAGTTTTCCGGGGCGATTAACTGTCTCTATTGTATAGATTCGATCCTTTGGATTATTGGATTGCCATTTATGACGCTGAGCTTTAATTGTTCGCGGAATGAGCTTAATATTACCTGGTCCTGCTAATGTTAACATGAATGGCATATGAATTGGAACATCAAATTTATAATCAGACTCTACACCAGTTGGTTGTCTATTTTTAAGTTGAGTTTTAATTTCTTCACCATACCTGTCTGCTAAATCCTTAAATAATTTTTTAATATCCGCTACGCGTATTGTTCCTTCATTTCTAGGATTATTTAATTGATCTATGAAATGTGTAGTTTTTCCTTGAAAATCAACATCGATACCATAATCACTGAAATATGAGTCGATTATTGGTTCAATTTCTTTTAATTCTTCTCTGCTAATATAATTTTCATTGATCATTGATTCTATTATAGGTGCACCGAATACAGTTTTTCCAAATTCTTCAAAGTCATAAACAAAATCATGTCCTACATTCCCATCTAGAAAACTACGTAATTTTTTTATTTTTGAATCGTGGAGATCTTTATTTTTTTCACCCATTGCACCTTCGAACATTTGTTTCCACCACTCGACACTAAATGTTGATTCTGTTAATCCGGTTAATATATTCCAAATTTGTTTGATTTTGTTTGGATCTGTTTTTGGATATCCGGTTGTAAACAATTCATAATCTTGTGTTGTAATTGCGTTACGAAGTGTGGTTGCTGATATAGGTTCGCCATTGGATGCCATTAATGGTTCAACATTAATATTTAACATTTCCGCATTAACACCTACAGGTATTTTTCTACCATTTTTATCGCCGACAGTTTTATATTTTTCTACACTAGAACCAAATGATGTTGTACGAACATAATCATCTCCTTTTGCTGATGCTGCTAGTGCATATCTTCCAACTGCATCTGGTGGTAGTGCAAATAAATATTCATACGCAGCTGTTATCGGAGATGCAAATTCTGTTGGTTGCATTTCAATTGAAATTTCAGAGTCTCGATTTAGTATATCAAATATTTGCATACTATCTTTGCGAGTTATACCATCTCGGTCTTTACCACTAATTAACATGATTACTCTATCTACATCCGCTTCTGCGGCGTAACGTTCTGCAAGATCCATATGTGCTCCAGTAAGCGGTTTAAACCCTCCTGGAAATAATACTGTAATTTTATCCATTATGTATTGTATCTTTTTTATATAAATATATTATGTAATTTTTAATGTGCCTCCGTCGTTCCACACTATACCCGATCCACCCGGGTTTGTTATTGGTAAACTTTGTAATTGAAGAGATCCACTTACACTTAATGAACCAGTTAAATTTATACGAGCAACCGATCCACTTACATTTAATGAACCAGTTAAATTTATATTACCACGTGATATTTGAATTCCGTCATAAAATCCAACGGTACAATTTGTATAACTACTCATTGCTACAATTCTCCATGCAAATTTACTTTGAACTAGTAATATTTGCGTACCCACATCTACTTTTATCAAATTACTATATGTTATTGGAACATTCCCAGTAAACTCAGTATTAATTGTATATGACTGTATTGCTGGGTATATCCAATCATCATCGTTGACAGCGATTGCCGAATCGTCATAATCTCCTCCAATTATGCCATAATTTCCTACATTTAAATAAAACTCATGTCCAGCTTCTAACATTATACTACTACCAAATTGTTGCCATTTGTTGTTTGTAGCTGCTGGAGGAATTATTGTATAATAATCATCTGGATGAATACATATACGACCAACTACTACGGTATCGGTTGAATTCGGGTGCCCAAGTACCCGAACAAATGCGGCTGGACCTGGGCCGTTTACTAGTGCACTAACTCCTCTACTACCGGTTAAATTTATAGAAACATATGGGTTACCATCGGCTTCATATGTAGATGTACCAGCGGTAGTTTGGCCGGCTGCGATATATGAACTGGTATATGCATCTCGTAACCTATAGACAAACATATCTGATTGTGTAGAATCTCGCAATAATGCTGCACTTGCCGTTACCCCACCTTGTGGACTGATTCTAAAATTACTAGATGATATTTGTAGATTACCATTACTTCCGGAAATAAAAGTATTGGTATCACCTAAAAAGAAATTTGGAGTTTCTATATCAACGTTACTACCTGATATTTGTATATTACCATTACTACCAGATACAAAATTATTATTATCACCTAAAAAGAAATTTGGTGTTGCTACCGAAACATTACTTCCTGAAATTTTAATATTCCCATTACTTCCTGATATAAAGTTAGTACTATTTCCTAAAAAGAAATTTTCAGTATTTATTCCAATATTGCTACCAGAAATTTGTATGTTTCCATTACTTCCTGATATATAACTAGTAGACGATCCTAAAAAGAAGGTTTGGGTATGTATATCTAATTCATTATCGGATGTGCTATATCTAAAATAATTATTAGCATTTACATACATTTCTAAACCAACACCGGCATATGGATTATTATATTTTGTAAGTTGACCTGTTAATGCAGATCCTGACCATAATAAAAATCCTGAATTACCTGCAACAAATCCATCATAGCCTAACGATCTAATAAATCCGCTATCTGAATATCCACTTATTGCAATACCACTTTCTAAACTATCAGCAACATATAATGATCCGGTAAGCATAGAATAATCACCATCAACATATCTATTACCACCTTCCCATGCAACTGCTTTTACATAATTTTCCTGTTTACATTTAACGCCAGCAGAATTATAATATTCAATTTTAAAATCTAATTGAACATCCGATTTGTGTGCAGTTGGGACTAGAGCTCGTATCCTAGTATAATTAGGAGTATATCCTGCATCATTATCAGATGTAGTTCGTACATCAGAAATATACCAATAACCTCCCTCAATTACAAATATTAATACACCAGTACCTGTTTCATTTGCCGTAAATGAAAATGTCTGATCATCATATCGCTTTGTAATTTCATTTGTATTTAGTTGCAATTGGCCAACTCGTTTTCCCAATCGTACCGGAAATTCATTGTTATATTTATCAGTAACATCTAGATTAAATGCACTACCTGATAAATATATTGACATACTTGCCGATGTTCCAATTTTTTGTGCAACCGCATCTAATGTTATTTTATATTCAGCATCTTTTACGAAACTACCAGCAAAATTATTTTTAATTTGTACTATAGTAACATCACCACTTCCAGTAATACGCATTGAATTATTCAATATATTAGTGTCATATGTTAGTGACGCTGTTCCTAATAAAGATTTATTTGAAAAATTGCTAGAAGTATAATATGTATTAATTTTTGATTGATTTGATATAGTTCCAATTCGGTTGTCTGGTGTAATAGATGATGTGTTAGTTACAAATATTTCAGTTTCATCTAGTTCTATATCACTAATTTGTTCCCATGTTCCAACAGTACCGGTATTATTTATATATGTTTTAATTCTAGATATATCACCGGTTAATGGTTGTAAATTGTTAATTTTAATAATTGCATATGATTCTGAATTTTGTGTTTCTGTATATGTGGGTGTTTGTTCATATGTTATTTGATATGTCGAACTATCAAATTTGGTATATGTATGTGGAAATATACTTTGCGATGCAGCAATAACATATTCAGTATCTAATAAAATGCTAGCAGTATTTAATACTTTTTTAATTGTAGATGAATATGGAATTGTAGGTACGGTAAATCTAGGAGATGGAATTGGATTGGTAGGTGTATTAACAGTTACAGTTCCACCGACCATTGATGCACTAAATGCACCACCTTGAATAATTAACGTAGGAGTATTATTTAATGATACATATTTAACAGTACCGGTATTATATGTTGGAAAT
>Ga0181357_1000167_pt1 | contig 22463 bp, 32 predicted proteins | sample Fa13VDMM110DN_FD_130094 | JGI IMG/M metagenome (GOLD analysis project Ga0181357, IMG submission 130094) | Freshwater viral communities from Lake Michigan, USA - Fa13.VD.MM110.D.N | ecosystem: Environmental > Aquatic > Freshwater > Lake | place: USA: Michigan | collected 2013-09-24 | reverse complement strand
GGTTTCAAAGGTCATTCTGACCTGTGTTTGGAAGTACCCTTCGGGAGACGGCGTGGCCACCACCTCTGGGCCAGTTGGGGGATCAAAACGAACCCCGGATACGACAATTCTATTGTAAAGGTCCCGTACTCTTTTGCCGACGGTGAAATTGGCGCCTGGGCCAACACCTTTGGCTGAGAAGATATTTACAACGATGACACCGATGACGCTGTTGCTAGCGCCAGCCGTGCTGCCCATGGTCATGTAGTTGTTGGCGCCAAAGCTGACGGTGCATTGCACCCAGGTGCTTGCTGGTGTGGGCGTGTAGGCCACGTTATGAAACACCACTGGAATGACTGGTGCGATGGCCAGTTCTGTGGCTAAGCGGCCTTCAACGATGGCGCGGATTGCGTTGAGATCTAGTGCAGCCATTAGTCTTGCCTCCCGATGATGTCGGCCAACTGCCTAGCGCGATTAGTCATCTGCCGGGCAATGATGTCGATCCATCCTGCCGGTGCTTGACGGCTATGGCCATTGGCTAGTGATTCGGCGTATGGCAACGAGTTGTGAACGTTGTATGTGACACCGAAGCGTTCGGTGCCAGGCGTGTAATTGATGCCAACAGGTGCCAGTGATCCGCCAGTTCCTGCGTCGTAGTTGCCGGTAGCGTTTTCGCCAATCGCCCAGCTTGAGCGAAAACGGCCAGTATCCACTGGACTTTGTGACTTGACCTGCTGATCCGTTTCAAGCACCACCACGCGCATCAGTTGGTTCATCTGGCCTTCGCAGAAGTTGCCAATCTGACCGATGTTGATGCGTCTTGCCATGATCAGGCTCGCAGGACCAATTCGTAGGTGATCGCTTGATTGTCCTGCTCGATGGTCTGCACGGTGATGATCTGATGCGACACGGTGCTGATGATCACGCGGTCAGCGGTGCTGGGCGTTACGGCTAGATCAGTTGCTGCAATGAACAACCGCTTATCACCGGCTTGGATTAACTCGTTAACTTCGCGGGCATTCACATCTTGTAACACGCCACGCAGGCTGTAGTCGGTCGCCGTCTCGGTTACAGCGCCTGTGGAGGCGTTGTAGGCGCCGCTAGTGACTTGCCTATAGGTCAACGCACCACCAAACTTGCCCATCAGCTTGGAGGCTGTTTTCTGTAGCGAGGAAGCAAGTGCCATTACGCAAACACCCGGTACGGGTCAGCGGGGGTCACCAGAAACTCCTCCCAGCCCTCAGGCAGCGTCCCAGCAAAGTTGACGTGCCAGCCATCGAGCACGGTCGGCGCAACGATCACGTCACCGGTCTCTGGGTCGCACTCACCGCCACGGGTGATGCTGCCAATTACGTCAATCGCGTGGCCGTGGGTGTAGGCGGTAAGTGTGTCGTCAATCAAGAACCCAGCCTCAGTGGCAGCAGCGGTCCAGGCGGATTCGTCGGGGAAGCGTAGGAAGTTCATGGTTGCGTGATCTGCTGGAGGGTGGTGTTGGCCAAGCGGACGGGCCAGTAGGTAAGGCGCTTGATGGTGCCGTTGAAAAAGCTGGATGACGTGACGTTACCGATATTGGCCTGCGTAACTGTCGGCATTAAAACCGTTGAGTCTGTGGCCACTGTGCCACCGTTGGCAGATGCACCAAAATTATTTAGTTGTTGTGCTACGGCAACTTGATCCGCGGAAGCGCCACTAGAAAGCGTAAGCGAAGGTGAGGCATCAACTGACCCCGCAGTGGCGGAGATAACTGTTAATGCTGCAGCCGTGTCTTGGCGGAGATTATACAACCGGTTATTGGTTGTGTTGTCATTGATTGAAACAACGGTGCTGGTGCCCGTATAAGAAATGCGCTTAAAAGAACTAAACACCGTCCCCTCCGTCTGGTTATAGAACGAGCTAAAGTTCGACCCGGTAATGCTGGCCACATCTGCGGCGCGGGTTACGCCTCCAGCTGTTCCGGTGGTTGGGATGTATGAGGATGCAAAAGCGTTGTTTTCAAACTGGCCGCCGTACCAGTCAAAACGAGCGGTGCCTGTTGATCTGGCGTATGAACCAAGGTTGATGCGAACCCGGCAATCTGCCATTGTTACCGTGCTTGGAATGCCTGAAACAATTACTCGATACCAACCGTTTGGATAAGCAATGTAAGAAGCTGAGCCACTACCACCACCTCCGCTAGTGTTTATGGTGAAACCTGTAATTGCAGTGCCCGAGACAGTAAACGTTCCAGTTACTCCATCAGTTGTACCGTTTGCAAAGATAGCAATTCCAATAGTGTTGGGAATGTTAATAGGTTTAATAAAAATTGAATAACTGACAAACGTACCAGCAGTTAGCGCTGGCGATACCGTTGTCCGTTGAATAAATGTTCCAGCAGTAGCGCTATCAACATCAGCAGCGCGGATTGCTGTTGAGTCTCCAGCTGGGCTTGTTTGGCCTGCCGTCAGTGTCATGTGAGTACCTACGTTGTTCCAGGTTTGGCCGTCAGTTGCGCTGTTGGACCATTGCCATAAATTTGTCCTCGCCTCTTCCACCAGCAGGCCCAAACTTTCACCCGTTGTTGGGTTGTGGTCGAAGCGGGGGGCAGAGTTGATCGCGGTAGTGGTTGGGACGTAATCACCAAGGGCAGAGGCTTGCTCTATCTGAGCGCCCCAAGCTATAAATGTTTGAGCAGACCCCGCGCTGTTGGGCCTGATAATGCCACGCACAGTTGTGGCATCTGCAACATACGTCATGAAATATCTGTACCACCCATTACTTAACGCTTGCGAACCAGACGAAACAAGAGTTCCAGACGTTGCCGTAATTACTCCTGTTGATGGGTTAAGCACAATGTGACGACCAGCCCCAGTGTCATCTCGCAGCATTACCGATGTTGCTGTTCCGGCTTTGATATAGACTGAATTAGTGTACGTTGCACCAACTGTTGCAGTAATACTTTGAAAGATACCTAGGCTTTGGTCAGCAGTTACTGTGTCCGCAGTAAGCGCACCATCAGGGGCAATAGTTGTATTAGCGGAAACGGAAACTGACGATTGTTTAGTCCAACTTGCATTATCAAACTCCTCACTCCTTAGCAGCAGGTTCGTCACCGCCGTCTTGAGCAACCCATCGCTGCCGACATAGGTGCCGCTGCTGGCTCGGGTGAAGGTGACAGGACTGCCGCCGCTATAAGCATCGCCAAGCGTCTTATTGTCCGCAAAGCGCAGATCCAAGCTCGGAACCGCACGCGCTGTCTTCCACAGCGGATCACGTGCCCAGCCACCAGCTAATGCTCCACCGGGGACAACACTAGTCCGTGATGCACCTAACGCTCGCATCAGAGGCCAGCCTCAAGGGTGCTCAGACGCAGTTCAATCGTGCTAGCACTGACAGGAGTGTAGGCACCTTTGGTTTCGATCTCGGCGTAAAGCGTGGTGCTACCAGTCGCCATTTTGACCATCCGACCGATGTAGTCAGTCTGCGCGTAAACCGTGCTGCCAAAGTCCACAGGTGCTGGGATGTCAAAAAATCCCATGTAACCTGCACGGTCGCCGCTTACCAAATCAAACGCAGCGTTATCCGCGATTGCCGTAGGACTTGCGCTGTATAGATGCACGCGGAAGCTAGCCATTCCGCTAGGCACTGCGCTATCGCTAAAAATCAATGCAGCGCTCTGAAGCAAGATGTAACCGCCATTCGGACCCATGCTGCTCAGCGTCAGGATTGCGCTGCCGCCCGTGTCACCAACAACGTCGCCAGCCGTGTAGGCAGTGGTATTGCTTGGTCGGGTGATGGTTGCCGTGGACCTGAAACCAGCGCTAACGATGCCAGCAGCATAGGTGCCATCTGTACGGCGCCTTGCAAAAATCTCGTCACCACCGGGCGAAATTAACGACATGGATCAGCTCCTACGAATGGCAATGTTGCCTGGTCCGCTAATTCTAAGGCCTGTTAGGTATCTTTCCATCATCGGTGGCACCTTATCTGCACCAGCTTGTGGACTGCTGGTGTTCACGCTGACGCTGATGGGACCAATGGTCACGCTGTTATAGTCCTCAAGACCACTCAGGCCGAGACTATCAGTGTTGTTGTTGAGGTAGACGGCTAGCACCACCTGGGCTTGTTTAATCTGTGGTGGGATCTCACCGTCAGTGAAGTAGTCGGTGGTAATGCGAAACGGAAAACCTGTTGCGTAGGTGTTGATATAGGTATCAGGCTTCCGTACTCCAGTTCGAGGCCACTGCATTGACTGGGTGTCAGTAGCGCGAGCACCAAGAAAACGTTCACGGTCCAACCTCTGGGCAGCGGTGTACAGTGCGCGGTTCTTGGCGTCAGTGGTCGCAGTGCCCCATGCGGTCACGTCCGCATCAAGTACCAGACCATCAACAATGTTTTGCGCGTCAGCCAGCGTCAGATAGGTGTTCGCTGTGCTTCCGCCGATTGTTGCGACGAGGACGATTGCCATTAACCGGCTCGGTAATTACTTCAGGTGCTACTTCCACAGTAGCTGGCTCTTCAACGGGAAAAGAGGCCACCTCCTTAGAGGCAGCCTCCAGTTCACGCATTCGCCGGAAAGCGAACAACCCCATCAGACGCGCTCAAGCAGCACGCTGATGATTACGCCAGCAACCGCAGTGGTGGTGCCGGTCACGTCCAGAGACAGGCGATCGCCAGCCTCAAGAATCAAGTTGGCAGTGGTGCTGGTCAGCTCACCAGAATCGGCTGCATCGAACTTCTGCTCGGTAAGAGCAGTGCCCTTGAGGTCGATTTTGGTGGTGCCAAGCAGGTCGTCACCTGCGGTGGCGGCTTCGGTGCCTTGGCAACGACGAATCGTTGCGGTGACAGCGGAACCGTCAGAACCGGCGACGGTATGCACCTCGCGGATAGTGATCACTTGGCACTTCACTGGGGCGGTGAAGAACTGGACATCAGCCACCGAAGAGGCAATGAAGTGGTCAGCAACGATGAACTGCTCTGTGGACAGTTCAAACTGGGAAGGTTGGGCCATGGTTAGTTCCTCCTATCAATCAAAGTTGGAGGTGATTGTCGCACGCACGATACCAATGTTTTTGGTTTCGTACACCTTCGACCAGTTGGTGATGGTTGCGAGTTGAGCGCGAGTTGGGTTGGTGGTGGTCACTCCCCACTTGGCGCCAACAGGGTGGTACAGGTAGTGCATGTCGATTGACATGGCGTCCGATTTGGCCAGGATGTCCCGGTCGGTTTCGGTGCGCATTGCAGCTTGCTCACCAGTGGCGATGGCACCGTTGGTGAAGAAGTAGCAAGCGTAGTTACCACCAGAATTGGTGATGTCGTCAGAAACGATCACACGCAGACCCATGTAGAAGGGAACGGTGTACTCGTTACTGAACGAACCAGCAATAGAACCGCCGATGGCGTTAATGGTGCTGGCGCCGGTAGCAGCAGTGCTCAGACGGGCTTCTGTGTTGGTCACATAGTCAATCGCCTTGCGCTCTACGAGGTCGTAGTAGCAAGCCGAGTGCATGGCCACAGCAGACAGCTTGTCGCCTTGATCACCCAGCTTGGCGCGTGCCTGAGCAACCTGACGAGGGCCAAGTGCGCCCATGCCGGTGGTGTCAAAACGCAATGCGTCAAAAGCAGGTGAATCAGAACCAGTCAAGGCACCGAACACACCTTCTAGGCACTTGTACAGGTCAGCCTGTTGCTGGTTGGCAACATACTCACCGACCTTGGCGCCAATAGCAGCCATGGGATCAGCGCCAGCAGCAAGTGCTGCGAGGTCGCGTGACTCAAAGGCACGGCCACGGTGCAGGATCACGCCAACTTGCTTGTCAGCAGTGATTTTGCCGGGTGTCAGCGAGGTGCTGTCGGTAAGAACTTCCAGATCGCCAGACAGGTTGGCTTTCCAGAATGGAACGTTGACGAAATCACCGCCTTCAGTGGCATTCAGCTCAGCCATCGGTTGGGCAATACCCGAAGCCAGAAACTGGTTCCGTTGGGTGGATTGCTCAATGACGTACGGAGTAAAAACCTCAGGGATGATGACATCGGAGCGAAGAGTCGCCACGGTGTTTCTCCAAAGAATGTTTTACGTGGTGGGCGTAACCCAGCGGCTCGGCGTAGCCTTGCTGCTAATGCGTACAGCTTAGCGGTTGGCTGCTGCCTTCAACCGATCGTACATATCACGGTCGGTTTTGTATAGCCGGGATTGCTCGGTCAGATTGAAGTTTTCTGGTATGAATGGATTCTTCATGCCAGTCATGTCGGCACCACTACTGCGACCGGCTGGTGCGCCACTGCCCTGTGGCTTGGGTGCTTTTTGCATCCAGCTGGGAAGTGACTTGGCCCATTCAGTGACAGGAGTGCGCTGGTAACCATCGACCACAACAACGGTGCCATCAGGTTCGCGTTCGATTTGATCGCTGGACAGTTTGCTCTTGAGCACATAGTCAGGATCGTGGACGATCTCAGCCAATGCAGTCATGGCAGGCGTCATCAGTTCCAGCTCGCGGACGCGGGTTTCTAGTTCACTGATGCGTTGATCCTTTTCGGCTGTAGCCGCACGGAACTGTTGCTCCAGTGCTTGCCGTGCTTCGCCATACTTGCCCTGCTGTTCAAGTTGCTGTTGCTCGTAGTTGCGTTTGAACTCGATCAACTCATCAACATTGATGCCATCAGGGATAGCAGGAGCCTTGGCTTTGTTTTCCTTGAGCTTGGCGATCAGCTCATAGTTTTTGCGTTCCAGTGCCTCAATACTGCGTTTGAGTGCATCTGTATCGTCGCCACCAGTCACCGTAGGTTCCTGGATCACATCGTCAGTCATGAAATGCCCGTAGGGTGTTCACGTTCAGTGTATGACAGCTTTGCAGTCGTGGCCAAGCGCGAGTGGAACACACCGATCCGGGAACCTTGGAACCCGGTAATCAAGGAAGCGTTGCATGGTGTGGACAACCATGTGCGGCTGTACTTAGCTACGGGTGACGCGTGGCACCTGAAGCAGGCTGATCTACTGCGTGGCTATGTGGTGGCGCTGAAGGAATGGATCAATCAGCAGGAACGCCGCTAAGACTTTTTGCCTTTGGCCTTGTGAGCCGAATCTTTCATCAAGCGGCCATCGGGCATGTAGTGGTAACCCTTTGGCGCTTTCTTCCCGTCTTTGGTGTGACCTTTTTTCATTACCATTTTTCCTTGTTGGCCCAGTATGCCGCTGACAGCTTGCCTTTGGCAATGTTCTTGGCATGACGTGCCTTGAAAGCGTCGCGTCGTGCCTTGTCAGCGTCTGATTCGTTTTTGCGTGGTGGGCTGCCACTGACACCTTGCTGGCCGAAGCGGATCAACTTGACGGTTTCACCATCCTTTGCCAGTACGGCATGGGACTTGTTCGGATGCTTAGGCGTCCGTTTGGGTTGGTTGTACCCGTCAAATTGCTCGCCGCGATAGGTGATCACTTTTTCTTCTTCGGTTTCCGTGGCTTGGCTGTTTTGGCAGCGGCCTTGAAGTCTGCCGCACTAGGGCGACCTTCTTCACCACGACGAGCCATGCGCTCATCGCTGCCGGATTCAATCCGCTTGCGCTTGGCGTTAATGTTGGCGTAAAGACCAGGCTTCTTAGGCATCACTTCATCCCCTTTTTCTTGGCGGGCTTTTTGGCCTTACCTGCTTCGCTTAGCGCTATGGCAATTGCCTGCTTACGGCTTTTCACCTTGGGACCTTTGCCGGGACCGGGTTTGCCGCTTTGCAGTGTGCCCTGCTTAAACTCCCCCATCACCTTCGCCACCTTCTTGTCCGCTTTGGCCATCTTCTTGGGCATGGGTAATGCGTTCCGTCTGACCTAATGGTAGGCCGGACTGATCAACCCATTGGATGGTGCCGTCTTCCACCTTCTGTAGCCGTGCGACTACAACAGCCTCGCCAACGGTGACCTCAACCCAGTCGGAATGAACGCGACCGTCAAGGTAGTAGCGGATCTTAGGGTTCTCCATATCGCTGCTGTAGCTGCTTCAACGTTACTTCGCTGCCGTCTTCGCGGACCAACTGCACCAAAGCCTTTTGCGGATTGGTCTTTTCGGCCAGTTTTTCAAAGTACGCAGCACGAGTTTTGCCGAGCACTTCCTCTCGATATGCCTGGGGTTGACCTTTAAGCCACTCGCCATAGTTGAGGCTGCCAGACACCGGGCCATCTGCTGATGCACGCTTGCTGGGACCAGTGCCCCAGTCCGGCGGTGGGATGCCAAGTGCCTGGTAGTCAATGATCGGGATGGTGGTGCTGCGGCAGTTGAAGTGGACAGGCGGTGTCGGGCCATCGCCATACTTGAACTCCCGGCCATCAAGTGATCGGCAGATGGCTGAGGTGCGACCGTCAAGCGTGGCGACGTACCTGTACTTGCCCGTGATGTCTGGGTTGGCGCGGTAGACCTGCTGACTGCTGGCATTGCTGATGTCTTGAACGCTGGTGCGCACGATGGTCATGATTTGATTGTTGGCCATCTTGGTTACCTCACCACCAGCCAGAGCACGTTGCCGGACTGACATGGCCTCCTGGCCAAAGTTGAGGTTGCCGATCAGCCGCCGTGCGATCTGTGGCGTTGGTTCGCCGGTCAACACGCCGTTACGCACCACGGTGTTAAACATCTGCGCTTGAGACTCAGCCAGACCACGAAATGCCTTTTCAACGATCTGCCCATTGGGGAGCGTGATGGCTGCACCTTGACCGGCTGTCAGGTTGAAGGCGCCAGTGCCAGGCAGCGTGAAGTTGATTGCGGTGGGATCGACGCTGACCACGGTTGCTGCAAAGTTTGGCGCCACTTGCACCGTGCGCACCATCTGCAACGCGTCCACCTGAGAAGGCAGCAGCTCACGCGCATCAGCCACGCCACCACGGATGGCAAGCCGCATCTGATCGGTGATGAACTGCGTTTGCAGCTCGGCTAAGCCTTGCAGTTCACCCGATACCAATGCCGTGCTGGTGCCTGCCCATGTGTCCAGCGATTCCCGCAGTTGGGCCAGGATTACCCGCAGGCGCTGTGCTTGGTAGCTGGCAGGTGACACGATGCCACCACCTGCTGTAGCTACACCCATGTCTATACGCCGCAGGTCATCCACTGCGCTGAGGATCACGTCGTTGTATGCGGTGACCACTTGGTTGGCTACGGCGTTGCTGTAGCGGTTCAGGTCAATCGCATTGCGGTAAATGTTTGCAACAGGATCGTTGCGGTTGATCCGCCGCTTGAACTGATCAATGTCAAGCAGCCGCTGGGTGACGCCGCCGCTGTAGGTCATGAATCGTCAGTGCTGATGTCCTCGGGGATGCTGTCCTCAACCTGTTGCTGCTGCTGCTGACCGCCAGCCATTTCGATCAGGCCGCCGTTTTGCGTGGCCATCAGTTCCTCTTCAACCTCGAAGTCGTCACCAAGCACGTCGCCGTTGGCCAGTTGCTCAAGCAGCGTCTTCTGGCTGATCACGCCAGCGGTGTAGGTCTGAAGCAGTGCAAGCTGATCGGCTGGTTCAAGCCGCGCACCAACAAAGTCGCGGTTGACGTAGCTGTTGCCTACCTGGGTGATGTTCAGGTACTCGGCGTGGAACCGCAGGCAGTTGTCTATCGTGTCCTGCACTTGCTGGGCGATGACCATCATGGTGCTGTCGCCTTGGCTGCGGTCGATGCGCTTGGCCTCGGCAGTTTCAGCCGATAGCTTCTGGCCTAGGACAGCGGACAGGCCAAGTTCGTTGATCTGTCCAGCTAGTTGCTCCAGCCGCTTGAACTGGGAGTCGTAAGACTTGCCAGCCGGTTCGATGTACTCGGCGCGGCCATCAGCAGGAAACGCGATTGCTTCACCGGGTCCAGCGCTGACCTCTTCGGCGGATGTGGGGAAGCCGTAGAACGCCAGCATCGGAACGCCGCTGATATGCAGCATGTTGTCCAGGTCGGACTGGATCTGGTACGTCTTGAGATTCAGCTCAGCGATGTCTTCCATCGGCGGGCGTGATTCAAACATGCCGACGCGGTTGGAGTAGGCCACGCTGAACGGAATCTCGCTAAGGCTGGTGGTCCCTTCGTCAACGATCTCCCAGCTTGACTTCTCGCCACGTTGATGCAGCTCAAACGCACCAGGCGTCAGCACGCGGATCTGTTCCACCTGCTTCTCGCCATACAGTCCATCAGCTACCACGATGCGCTCCATCAGCCGCAACTGGCTCAGCTTCTGGGCACCTTCACTCATCTCGGTGCGCCAGCCGAGGATATCCCGTGGCGTGTAGGTCACCCAGTATGGTCGTCCATTTTCGCCAGCAGCAGGAGCATCCACAAGGACGCCAGCGTGGCCATAACGAACCATCTTGCGTCCAAGTTCATAGGTCCAGATGTTGAGGTCGTTGCCTTGCAGGTCTACGTCAAACAGTTGCTCACGCACCACATCGGACACCTCTTCAAGGCGTACTGGCTTGCGGGTCAACATGCCAGCCAGCATCCGTTCAAGGCGCTGGTAGTACGGCGGGCAAACGCTGCGTGCTAGGCGGTTGTCGTATGACTCGTCTTCCTCGCGTGGTTCCTGCGGCAAGTAGCGGCGATGCTTACGGCGCATCTCGTAGGTGCCACCCATCAGATCCTCGATCAGGATCCAGTGGGGCTCCATGTTGGCCCAAGCACTGTTGGGATCGTTGACCGCCGCAACTTTGCGGGTCAGCTGCATGTTGTACGGGTTGAAGCCGGAATACACGATGCAGCGCCGCTACTTTCTTACAATCTACTGCGGGAGAACGCGGTCGATTGTAATTCGTGCCTGACCGGTTGAATCCACCTTGATCACTTGGTGCTTGCGTGGCTCGTCACCCTTGGGCTTGAGCGCACGACCGACAGCGGTAACGATGGGGCGGGTCATGCTGCTTCCTCTTCGTCTTCTTCGCCAACGGTCAGGATGTCCAAGGCGATGCGCTGTTGCGTGAGCTGCAACGCGCCAAGCAGTTCGATAACAGTCAGTTCTTCGGCACTGTCAACGATCAGGTCGTCCAGCGCGTCTAGGAAGGCTTCCATTGGATTGGAGTGGGGCGGTAAAAGGCTAGCAGTCTTGTGGGACAAAGCACAAATTATTGTTTTGGCTTGATTTGTTCCCAAGGAATAGTGAAGTTTTTAACGCCGCCTTTAACAGTTACGCTTTTGGCGTTAACTTTTACTACTTCGCGTGCTCCGTAAAGGGTGCCTTCCACGGTGTCTCCCTTCTTCAGACCTTTGTGAGAGTTTTTAATTACATCGGCTCTTGTCGCTCTTCGTTTTGCTGCGTCACCTTTGTTTGTATTTGCCATTCGTTCTAGGTTTGCCGCTCGTGATCGCTGCTGTGCTGCTTTCTCTTGAAGCTTGAAAGATCTTTCGGTTTGAGCGTTCATTCTTGCTCTTCCTGGCAGGCGTCCTGGTTGCGTGTTAAAAGCTGTATCCGTGTTGGTTGTAGCGTCAAACATGCGTTTGGCTTTTGCTTCGTTCTTTGCAGCGGCATTGCTTAACATTGCAGACCTTGATGCCCAACGTTCTTTCTGTGTCTTGGGTTTGGCTGCTGTTCTTGCGGCTCGCTTGGCGTTGATTTGACCAGTCCGGTTGGCTGTGGTGTTTTTAGGAGCTGCCGCACGTGCAGTGCGACGCTTAATTCCAGATTGGGCACCAGTACGAGGTCCGGCTCCAGTGGTCTGCATCCTGGCCCGTAATGCCTTGGCCTCCTTCACAACTTGATTGCGGATGGAACCAGTTTTGTCACCCTTGGCCCGCATGAGTCCTTCTCTAATTGAATTGATTTTGCTTTGAGTGCTTGATTTACGACGGCCAATTACGTTCCCGCCGACTGCACCGTTTGTTGCCATTACTTCCCGTTGAGCAAGGCGAGCGGTCCTGTCGGCTCGCCGAAGATCCTTAGGCATTGCCTTTAATTGGCCAGCGCGTGTCTTGCGTTGTGCTGTTTCTGAAGCAGAAAATCTGGCTGCTTTTGCAGCTTTAGCCTGACCAATCTTCCCAGCTGCCGCCGGGTTGCGCTTCACCTTGCCAGCAACGGTGCCGCTTGTCTTAGCCGCTGCGGCCTTAGTGGTCTGCGTAGCCCGCTTATTACCTGCTGCCGTGCGGAGTCTGCCGCCACGTGCAGTAGCGCCAACCTTTCCCCCGCCACCGCTGCTGCTGCCACCACTTGCAAAGCGGCCTCGGTTGTCGCGGGAGTAGCGGCGGGCCATGTACTTACCATGTCATCAGCGCAGTCTAATAGAGCCTGATACCCGTTCCTCTGCCAGCACCAGCGTGTAGCGGGTTGAACTCACGCCAGATGAGATAACCCAGCGCGTCGTTCATGTGGTCGTAGCCACCGTCTTTATCGGGATCGCCTTTCTCGGTGTAACTCTGAAGTTCAAGGCACTCAATCGTCTTGACGCAGGATCCAGCAATCTTGAGGCGCACTTCACCTTTGCCGTTTTCTAGCAAAGCTTGAACAGCAGCCACCCGATCACGAACAGGAGGATTTGCCTTGGGTGATTGGTTGGACATGCCATAGCTTTCGAGGATGGCAATGTCGGTTTGTGTTGCGTTTGTGCTGCGGTTGCCGCCGCTGGCGTCTGGGTAAACGTAGATCTTGTGGTCTGGGTAGTGCGCCTTGATCTTCTGGGCCAGTGCGTCGGTGTCATGGGCGCCGCTGATCTCGTCCACGACGTAGAGGCTCTTGCCAACGCGGATGGCGATCACGGCGGACATGTTGCCCACGTTGAAGTCCACGCCGATGCGCAACGGCTCACGGCTGATGTCTGGACATTGTCCTGACACGTGCTTGGCGCGATCAAAGCGGTCATACACCTGGCCAGTGGTGAGGTTGACAAACTCCCCGTCGAGGTAAGCCTTCAGCAGCTGCGGGTCGTAGTTGGCTTGCATCCGCTCGATGAAGTCAGGCGGTAGGTACGGGTTGTCCTGCGTCCGCATCCTGATCAGTCGCCGATCCTCACGGCCCTTGCCGTCTTCACTGGCAAAGGTCTGCCACATCCAGCGGAAGCCTTCAGGCGTCGAGGCTGCTGCAAACTGCCGCACATTGCCAGAACGCAGGCGGCCAAGGATCTTTGGGAATGCTTTGTTGGCGATGGCTGGGTTCACCGTGTCGATCTCGTCAGCCAGTATCCAGGCGCCGTTAATGCCGATGATCCGCTGCCAGTTCTCAAAGCTGCGACACAGGATCTTGGTATCGCCGCCGGGTAGGTGCAGGTTGTACTCCGGCAACGGTGATGCCCTGAAGGTGTACGGGATGTCGTACATCTCAAGGAAGTCATCAAAATCGCTCTGCCAAATGTCGCGGATCAGCGGACCAGTGGGCTCCATGACCACGCCGATAAACCCTTGGTTGGCCATCGCAAGGTGCACAGCCTTGGCGCACAGTGCCCGCGTCTTACCGGCGCCATAGCCAGCAGATACGCCAAGGATGCTAGTGGTCTGGTCATCAACAAACGCAAGCTGCCCAGGGTGGAGGTCGCTGCGGATGCGCTCCAAGGTGTCTTTCATTCCCGCATTGAGCGGAACCATAAAGCTGAGAAGGTATGAGTCATCAAGACCCGCCAGCAAACTCATCAGCTCAACTCAAAGCGCAGAAGCTTTACCTGAAGTTGCACTGAATTGATCGCAACCATCAGTTGGCCACGATCTGCGGCCTTTTGTTCGTACTTACGAAGTCGCGCAAGTGCTTCGGCAAGAAATGCAGGACGCGAAAGATTGCAATCCTCCATCAACATTTCCCTTGCGCGGGCTATGTATGAATCTGTCTGCCGATCCGAAATACTCCATTGATCCGCCGCAAATTGCACGATGTCCGCACGCGACTTCCCTTGGCAGAGCAGGCCGTAGACCTGAGTGCAGCGCAGTGCAGCGGTTGCGTTGTTTGCTTTTGCCATGAACGAAGTATATGAGTTACTACAACGATGAGTGAAGAGCATCAAAGTATGCGGCGCATCTTTCCAGGTATCGGATTTCCGCACTACGCAACTCATCCGCACTTAACTCCCGCACATCCGCTGCACCAGCTCGTCGCGCCACCACGATGAAGGCCCCCTTGGCTTCGATGCCTGTGAGGTGCTTTAGGCCGAGAGAATACGCGCCAAGTTGGTCGGTGTAGTCCAGAAGCATTGCCTCACTGCGGCGATTGGCGCTTGTCTTCCAGTCGCAAATCACGGGACCCACGCCCGCCACATCGCCGAGAAAGTCAGCCGTGCCAGCAAAACCAGCCGGGTGATGCACGCTGAACTCCACCGCATGAATGGCAGTAACGTTTTCAGCTAACCATTGCAGCAGGCTGCGGCGGTATCCACTTGCGCTGAGGCCAACCTTCGGGGCGCTTGGCGTAGTTTTCTTCACCGCCCAGCGTATCAACGGAGCAGGTGGACGTGTAAGGCCGTCCTCTTTTTCGTAAAACGACCCACGTTTGTTCGCCGTCTGTGTTGCCAACTTCTTCGCGGTACGTAAGACGTACTCCGCTGCGTTGTGCGCTCGTGTGCCGCGTTCTGCTGCGGTATCGCGTTGGGCTGCTGCATTCGCCTCACCAAGCCGCGCTGCCCATGCTTCAAGTACGCCCTTGCTTTCACTCGTTGCGCCGAGAATTCGCGTCACGCTGTGATAGATCTCACCGTTACCGTCGCGGTAAATGCGCCCACCCGGATCGCTTTCATCATCTCGCTCCAGCTTCCACCGTTTGAGTGACGCCAAAGCAGCGTTCGGATCCAACGGTGGGTCTGTCATGTATTACATCTTAGCAGTAAAAAACCCCCAAGTTTCCTCGGGGGCGGTACTTATGTGCTACCTGACGCTTTATTTCTTGTAAGGATTCCCGCCTTCGATGATGCGGGTAAGGTCAAAGCCAGCACCTGTGACTTCTTCCCATGCCGCCTCGATGATCGGGGTTGCGCCTTTTTTACGGGGCACGGGAGTGAGCTTGTACTCAGTCGTGAGACCGCTGCCTTTCTTTTCCAGCTGGAAATCAATCACAAGCATGTCCTCGTAGTCGGGCATCTGGCTAATCCCGTCAAGAGCAAAGATGATGCTCTTCTGCGTGATGTTCATCACCTGGATCTCACCCGCGTCGTAATTGAACACGGGGAGTGCAATGGCAAACTTTGCGGGTTCGTTACCCGTGCCTTCGCGGTTGATGCGGCGGCTGTACTCGCCCATTTCCACGGCGATTTCGTCCGGAGTAGGCTCGTGATCGAAACGGAAAGGCTTCGGCTTACCCTGTGCGTCTTCGCCCCAAACCTCGTAATACTCCACTGGCTCGTCGCTGGTGAGCGCAAAGCGGATGGTTGTACCAGTGGGAATGCGGGAAGGGTTCAGGTAACCACCACCTGTGCCGGTGCTGATTGCGGCCTTGGCGCTTTTAGAAAGTAGTGACATGGGTGTTTTTGGGGTTGATGCGCGAGTGCGGATGGCGAGTGCCTGTGCTTTTGCGCCTTCATACCGTAGCACAGTGTCAAGGGGGTTGCGGATGTGAGTACCATGCAAAAACGCCCCCGCTCCAGTGCTGGAACAAGGGCGTGGTCTCCGTCACCGATTACGAGTGTATCACATGAGTCGCACCGCGAAACTCCTTGAGTTTGTACGCCAGCTCCCGCCTGGCTTCGCTTACTGTCCCGTTTATGCCAAAGGTGAAAAGCTTGCAAGTGGTGTTCCCAGCAAGGGAAAGACACCGCTTGAGGCCGCGCACCACCGCAGTTTTGGTGCTGCGGACGTGGCGCTATCAATCGAGCAGCGCCCCAGTGTTTTCCGAGCTGTCGGTGTATTCACCGGCATTCGCAGCGATGGTCTGGTGATTCTCGACGTTGACCGCAACCTTGCCACGCTTAAGCGCAAATGGGGTGCAACGCTCGATGGTGCCCCGGTAGTCACGAGTACCAAGGCCAACGCGGCGAAGTACCTGTTTCTTGTACCAGAAAACCTTTGGAACAGCGTCAAAGGTTGCGGCTTAAGCGATACCGGCGCTGGATACGAGGTGCTATGGGGACGCCAGGGGCTCTTGTACGGCGCTTACCCGGGTGCTAGCGATGGCTCTAGTGGTGAAGGTGAGTACACGCTCCAGGGTGACCTCACGGCGATTCCTGAGGCCCCTTCGTGGCTCCTTGCGGAGATGAAGGCAGCAAAGGCGTCCGATGGTGGCCGCGGCATGATCAAGAACCGCAAGGCGCTTGACGTAAGCAACCGCACGCCCGAGGAGATTGCCGAGATTGTCCAGGACTGCTTAAGCGTTATCGAGCAACAGGGGATTGGCAGCCGTGACCACTGGTTGCGCGTTGGGATGGCGATCCATTCCGTGTTGCCAGACGATCTTGGTCTCGCCCTGTGGGGTGCATGGAGTGCGCAGGATCCTGAGTACGCCGAGGAGTGGGAGAAAGGGAACCCGTGTGAAGCCACTTGGAAAAGCTTTCGACCCGGTGCCGTAAACCTCGGAACTCTCGTCTGGCTTGCGGATCAGGTGGACCCCAAGCGTGCTCGATTTCAGGAAGTCACGCGGAAGATCGTGGAAACTGCCGAGCAAGTCTCAACCCAACGAGTGCAGCAGGTTTATCTCACTGGTGAGGAGGTGCTGAAACGCGCCAAGGAACTTGAGGAGACACTTGAAAACCCAGCACTTCTTGACCAGGCCAAGACTGCGCTGGCCATGGAGGCGGGGCGGCGTGAAGGTGCGATTGCTATCGACCGCCTGTTGATGATGGACATGACCTATGAGCGTGCTCATGGGTTGGCCCCACGTCCGATTGCCGAATTGAATAACGAAGGCTTTGAGTACCTGATTCCCGGGTTGCTTCCCAAGCCTTGGACTTTGCTTATTCACGCGGATGGGGGCACGGGTAAAACCGCCATGTGTCAGACGATTGCCAAGCACCTAAGCCGCGGCCTTTCTTTCAACGTGTACGGCGCCCTCGTGCCCGTGCCACGTTCCAAGGTGCTGTGGCTTAACGGTGACCAGAACGAACGCATTGTGCGGCGTCAGTTCGAGGCAATTGGGGTGGATCACGGTGTTGATGTGATCGGCGAATGGGATATGGCGTGGTATCGCCGCTTCTGTCGTATGCAGAAGGAAGGACAGTACGACTTCGTGGTGATCGACTCACTCGATGGCTGCAACGATTCCAACCCGTACGAGGAAAACCGCAGGGAGTACGCCAGGCCGATCAAGCAGCTCGCACGACGTAATGGGGTGGACTTTCCCGCCTGCACCATCGTGGTGATCCACCACAACACCAAGACCGGCACCTTCCGCGGTACAAGTGCCATCCGTGCTGCGGTGGATGAAACCTGGAATATGCGCAAGGGGACGAACGAGGAGCTACTTGCGCGTCAGTTGAGCGCCAACTCGCGCATCCTTTCCGTGGAAAAGTCACGCGATGACCGGGAGGGTATGGAGATGGTCTTCACGCTCCTGCCCGACTTCACGTACCAGATACAGCACTTGCCCCCTAGGGTCGCCGCCAACACGCCTAACCAGCATGTGCTGGCCGTCCTTGACCTCATGCGCACTGCAGGCGGTTCCTGGAGCATCCACGAGCTGACTGCGCACGATGGCGTAGGCGGTGATTTCCGAGTGCGGGCAAACAGGTACGCGCTCCAGCTTTTGGAGCAGCAGGGACTGATTGAGCGCACGAGTGCTACCAGTGCCTACAAGGCAAAAGGCAGACCGCCTGTCTTTTACAAAGCGGTGGGTAAAGCAGCCCCTGGTTTGCTCTCTAGATCTTCTACTAACTCTCTCTCGCGTGCGAAAGTACCCGTAGAGGGTATGTCAGAAGCAGAAACCCCAGTGGTGGAGCGCGTTCTAAATGACAAAGTGGTTTGTCAAAAGCCTATTTCTGACAAAAGTCCCGAGCTGGAACCAGGGGTGGCACGACTAACGCCCGAGGAGGCGGAGCGTCTGTTTAAAGAGGCAAGCAAATTTGGCTAGGACTTTTGACAAAGGGGTACTTTTGACAAACCCCTGCGTTATTAAAAACCATTGCGTTGCAAGGAAAGTTGCTTTTTACGCCGTTTCTGCGTGTATAAGGGTTGAGCGCTCCTCGGCCCGTCTTTTCCCCCGATTGCCACCATGCACCGCCCCACTGAGGAAGAACGCCTTGAGAAATTTTTCGACAGTCTTCGTGGTTGGATGCCAGAACCACCAAGACGATGGCGCGAAAACGCGATTGATCCGATTGCGACACGTGAGACGCAAGGTAAGTCACCGGTTATGACGCAGGTGGACCTGTTCACGTAGTGCTACAGTGACGCGGGCCACTCCACCTATAGGTGGCCCCAATACCTACACCAAGGACCAGGTTATGACTGCTTTTTTACCGATGCCTACCGCAGATAGACCACAAACGTTGTATGGCATCGACAACCTTGAAAAACTGGCTACTGCAACGACTATTGCGTTCGACTGCGAAACCGTTGGACTCCAACCAGAACGCGGCAAACTGCGCCTGCTGCAACTCGCAGCGCGGGGTTTACCCGCGGTAATCATCGACTGCTGGGACTTAGACGACTCAGGGTGGGACAAACTTGCTGAGTTTTTTGCGCGTATAGAAGGGCGTACTTGGATTGCACACAACGCGGTTTTTGATCTTGGTTGGTTACAAGAGCATGAGGTATACCCAAAAGGATTTATAAAGTGCTCAATGTTAGCTAGTAAATTACTTAATAATGGTATCCCAAATCTTAAACACGGACTTGCTGTAGTCTCGGAAAGATACTTAAAACGCGAACTAAGTAAGGAGCAGCAACTGTCTGATTGGAGCGCACCGGTATTAAGTGCTTCTCAGCTTGAATATGCTGCTGAAGACGTTCGAGTTCTTTTGGAGTTAGACCCGATAATTGGTAGTTACATGTTTGCTGGAAACTTATATGATGCCTGGAAATGCGAATGCAACGCACTCCCCGCAATGGCCCAAATGTGGAGGACAGGGCTACCGTTTAATCGTGAAAAACTGCTTGCACTACAGGTTGAACTTGAGTCCAGCATTGAGAATTATGGCAAAAAATTCCTCGTGCAGCTTGATGAGGCATTACCTGAGGAACACAAACTCCCACGCGAATCTGATGGATCGTTCAACCTGCGCACCAAGGACAGTGGATCTGTACGAGCTGGGACAAAAGTTTACGCGGGGTTCAACCTAAATAGCTCCAAGCAGCTTGTGGCTAAGTTGACGTTACTCCTCGGGCAGATTCCGACCGATAAAGATGGAAAGCCCAGCGCATCACGCCAAGCGTTGCGGAGTTATGCCGCAGATCATGCCGTTGTGCAGATTTATCTCAGCTGGAAACGTGCGGAAAAACGCAGGCAGATGGTGGTGTCACTGGTGGAGCACCAGGCGCCTGATGGTTTTATTCGTGCGAGTTATTTGCAGCTCGGCGCCGAGAGTGGGCGGATGAGTTGCATGAAACCAAACTTGCAGCAATGCCCACGCGATTCAAACTTTCGGGAATGTGCCGAGGCCCCCGATGGTTGGACCTTTGTGTGCGCTGACTTTGGTCAGATGGAACTACGTTTGGCCGCGGCCATTGCAGGGGATGCACGCATGATTAAGGCGTTTCAAGATGGCGAGGATCTGCACACGATCACTGCGGAAGCGATTTACCCAGACCACACGGATGACGAAGCGGAATTGAAGAAACGTAGACAGGTGGCCAAGTCGGCAAATTTTGGTTTGCTTTTTGGGTCGGGAGCTAATGGCCTTCGCGAATACGCCGGTTCCATGGGCATAACCATGACCACGGACGAGGCAGACATAATCCGCAACACCTTTCGCTCAACTTATGCGGGCATCGCGGAATGGCAGGAGGAAAGTGCAAAGCAGGCGTTTCAGTCGCGCACGAATAAGTGGGCAGAGGTTCGTGTGCCGCACAGCAACATGCGGCGGTATTTGATGGGGGACATGAACCGCCTTACGACGCGCTGCAATACTCCGGTGCAGGGCGCTGGTGCGGCAATTCTTAAGCGAGCACTTGGGCAGTTGTGGCCCCACCTGTTTGAGGCGGGGGAAGACGAGGTACGACTGGCGGCTGTAGTACATGACGAATGCCTACTCCTCGTGCGAGAAGGGAAGGAAGAGCATTGGAAAACGCAGCTAAGCCAGGTCATGGAAGCAGCTGAGGCGGAGTGGCTTGGGAACATACCCCCACTTGCTGAGGCAAATTCAGGTAAGACTTGGAATACAGCGAAATGACATAGTGCCAAGGACTGGACGGCAGATCGTTATGGATTGGCTGGCTGCGGAAATACGCCGTGCGTCTGTTGGTGACCTACAACGTGCGGCGCAGTTTTTGCAATTCGCACGTGAGGTTCGTAGCGGATGCAGTCAGCAACGCCGTTCTAGTAGAAAAGCGCAGAGCGGTGCCTGGCGAAAGCACACGGATGATTCAATTACATGGTGACGTGCTACGCTGTAGCACAACCACAGCGTTGCAATGATCCACGGACAGAAGCGCTACTTCCAGGTCTTACTCGACCCATCACGCTCGGCGTTACTCGACGCACTTGCTGAGGAAAAGGGTTTGCGCCCTTCGGCACTCATTCGTGAGTTGACGTACCAAGGACTTTCTCGCGCTTACCCGGCGTCGATGTATAACCTTGCTGATGCACAGGATGCGGCAATTCGCCAGGAGTCCGTGCATCGTCAGGTTGAAGGACGCAGGCGCAGACCGCTTACCGATTACGCGGGTGGTTTAGTTGTTACGGATTAGCAGCAGCTCCAGTCGTGCGATCTCATTGGTCGCCTGCTGGAGCAATGCCTGTTGAAGATTCCAAGAGCGGTAAAGCGTTGCCGCAAGTGGTCCGACGTTTTGGGTGATCTCAAGGCGCCGGGCCATTACCTCAATTTTTAGTTGATCCTCGGTTGCAACCCTTGGAATCATCCACTGCCCGAATTGTTCCACTTCTACGGGGCAAACAACCCCCATAATGCCCAATGAATTGCCCGAATTGCGGTAGCAAGAACCACCGCACGCCAGTGACGAACAGCGAGCGATCAGATCAGGTGATTCGCAAGCGGGTATGCAGTGACTGCAACACGCGGTGGTTTACGGTCGAGCTTGAGGTGCCGACGTATGCAGTTGGGTGGGGCGGTGCAAGCGGCAAACCAGTCCTACGTGCGCCTCTGACGCTTAAAGCGGAACACGTAGAGGCACTCGATCAGCGCGAAATACTTGCTGCCTGTAACCGCATCCGGTGGGGCGCGGATAACCTGGACTGGACGGATGGTAAAGATTTGTAAACTATCCTTGATGCGCACCGTCTGCGGTGTATAGTACCGGGACAGGGGCAAGCCTCCTGCATCCAATCAAATCCAATCCAATGATCAACAATCCTTTTGTCAACCGCCTTGCCGTCATTGTCCTGATGTTTGCGGTCTACGCAGCAGGCGTCAGCGGTGGCCGTGAACAAACCGTGCTTACCGCTCAAGGCGAACCCGTCTGCCAGCAGGTGCTCAAGCCATGACCCTTCGCAACTACTACTTCCGCATTCGTGACGCCAACGTTTACGAGTGCATCAAGGCCACCAGTTGGCTAGAAGCCAAAGCCATTGCCACCGAGGAATGGCTGCCCTACTGGAACCAGATTGAATGGCTCACACCTACTGACCACCATCAAGTAAAACTTCCCAATGTCTAACATCCAAGGTGCGCTGCTCCTGTGGCGCGAAGATGATCACGCTCGCTACGGCGATGGCATCAGCCGTCCCGTACCCAAGGCACGCACCAAGCTCTACACCTTGATCGTCTACAAGTCCGGCTCAATGCCCATGACCATGACCATGCGTGCCGAAAGCAAAGCTGCTGCGATCACCTACGCTCAAAACCGCTGGCCCGATGCTGTGATTGAACCCAAATGATTGAAACATTACGCCGTTTGCAAGCACTGGTAAGTGACGCAGGGCTTTTTAAGGCCGGTCGTGAGCACGAACGAGAGCATCTCAAAGCGTTGATACACGTTCGTATGAGTCAACTGCATGAAAACTCGATAGCGTGGCAGGAATGCCGCAATCTTTACGACATCATCAAATGAAACAGTTCCAACTCGACAACCAACGCCACGCCACCATGGAAGCGCTGTATGAGCGCAGTGGCCGCACTTGTGGCACCTACACTGGCCTTTGGCAGGAATACGCTGCCGACATTGCGGTTAACTTCCGAGACACTGACTACCAGGAACTGTACGACGCTGTATGCCTTGCCATGGGCAAAACCAAGTCCGTACTGATCGAAAAACACGCGCAGCAGGCAATCGAAGTCTGCCGTCAATACCTACTAGGCAAATGGCTGTAGGACCAGTATCGAGGCGTCGGCGCAATCTATCAGTGCAAATCCGCGTCACTCAAGAGGAGGCTGCTGCCGCCAGAGATTTTGGTAACGGCAACGCATCGCACGGCTATCGCATGGCCCTGCGCATTGCCACTGGCCGTAAATCGAAACCCATTCCATTGAGTACACTGCTCCGAGCTGCTGCTGAAATGGCGGCTGAACTCGAAGACTCACCTAAACGCGGAGCACCTAGGCAATCAACATGAATGAACC
>Ga0181357_1000164_pt1 | contig 22573 bp, 31 predicted proteins | sample Fa13VDMM110DN_FD_130094 | JGI IMG/M metagenome (GOLD analysis project Ga0181357, IMG submission 130094) | Freshwater viral communities from Lake Michigan, USA - Fa13.VD.MM110.D.N | ecosystem: Environmental > Aquatic > Freshwater > Lake | place: USA: Michigan | collected 2013-09-24 | reverse complement strand
CAGAAAGATTAAATAGCGATTTAGTTGGTTATTTAGAAGATTTAGGATATGAAGATTTTGCGGATATAAATTGGATTTCGATTGATTATGAAAAAATAGGCGAAGAAATGGCGAGTGATAATACCGTTATTGAAGCCAACCGAAAATTGTATATGTTTTCTAATTATGGAAATGGGGGTAAGGTATTAAAAACCAAATCTGCAAAAATGCCATTTTATATTGTAGAAGAAACAAATAATAAAATCGTTTCGGGTTTCAATACAAAAGATGAAGCAATAAAAACAAAAAGTGAATTAGTTCGTGGGTATCGTGGATTAAAATTCAATGTTTATACGTTAGATGCGTTAGAAAGCCGTAAAAATTTGAATGTTCTAAATAAAAGTGAATATATTTCCTTAAAAGATTTAGATAGTGCTTCAAAAGTAGCGTTAAACCCATCTCCATTAAATGTAGCAAAATATAAAACTAAAAGCGGATTGAAAAAAAGTGCTTCTTTTTTGAAACAACAATTTGAAGATATAGATTTCGGTGATGGTAAAGGTGGTGCTAAATTCGATAATGGTGGTAGTGCCGATGACCGATTCAATGAAATTCGTAAGCGTTATGAATTTATTGATTTATCCGTTAAAATGAAAATTGCTTATATTTTAGGAATTGATGAAGCAATTAAATATTTAGACCGATATGAAAATTATGCAATTAATCCTTATAGTTTACTAACAAGAGCCGTTTACAAGGATTTTATTTCAGTTGATGAAATTGATGAAAATTTATTGAACGAAGCAAAATACGAAGCCGAAAGCGTTGAAGAAAGTTATGCAGGTACAGGAGAAGGAATTGGTAGTAGCGATATAAATTCTTTTATCGTAAGTATGCTTCGTGGTGCAGGATATAAAATAGAAGTTATAAATAATTCTTATGAGAGAATGGATAAATACAATAAAGAGCAAGAAAAATTACAAGAAGAAAAATTACAAGAAGAAAAAATAGAAAATGATAAAAAAATAGAAAAAGAATCCATTGAAAATGAAATAAATAATTACAAAATTATCGTTACCCCTGCAAAAAAATATATCATTTCTGATGTGAGTGGAGTTTTAATTAAACACGATGGACAAACAAAAACTTTTGATTCAAAAGAAGAAGCGAAAGAATTTGTTAAGAATAATTTAGGTGATTTGAAAGCCAACGTAGGATTAATTTTAATGGCTACCGAACTTGCTCAAAAACAACAACAAGCACAAGCACAGGCACAAGCACAAGCACAGGCACAAGCAATAGAACAAGAAAATTTAAGACAAGTCGAAATAGAAAAAGAAGCAATATCAACGGAAATTATTGATACAAAAATTGATGTTCCCACTATGAGTGATGGGGGAGAAACAAGTGCAGATAATTGTATTGGATTAATTACGTTGAAAGTAAATCAATTTCAAAAATTAAATGGCGTTTTGACTAATAAAAACAATCTTGTTTTATTATTTGAAACAGAACCTACGATTGAAACCGCATCGTACATTCAACAATTATTAAGTGGTTTACCCGAATGTCAAGGAAAATTGTCCGAAAATATTATTTTTGAACCACAAAATTCAAGACGAGCAATCGAAATTCCAATTTTAGTTGATTATACCGAAATAGAACTAATGAATAATGGAGGTAAAGTCCTTATTAATTCCTAAATTTTTTTGTAATGAATATATCCGAAAACCAATCAAGAAATCTTTATGCTATGTTCACCGTTTTGTTTGCTATCAATGTAGCATATACAATTTGGAATTTCCACGAACAACAGAAATTAAGAAAAATTCAACAAAAAATTGTTGAAGAACAACTTATTGCTATCCAAAACACAAAACGCCAAGAAGAAGAATAAAAAATTTACAGGCGTTTGTAAATAATATCTTTTTAATCTTTATATTTGTTCCAAGTATATCATTATGGAACATATTGTTTGTATTTTATTAATATTTATTATGGCTATTTTTTTAGCAATAGCACTAATTTACATAATAAGTTATTTGCCAATACCGAATAATAATGACTACAAGCAAGATAAAAAACGGAATAAATATAAAAACAAAAGTTATGGAAAGTAATTTAGAATTAACTCACGAAGAATTGTTGAAAGAAGAAGATTTATCGTTTAAAGATTTGCCTTCAAGTTTACAACAACAAATTAGAGGATTTAATCTTCAAAAAAAGAAATATGAAGAAAATCCGAGTGAAAATCAACAAATTCGATTGAAAAGATTGTCATTAGAATTGGCTGAAAAAATTCAAAATCACATTGATAATATGGATGATGAAGATGATGATTCCGAAGATGAAGCAGAAGAAAAAATAGAAGTAAAAAAACAAAATAAAAAAACTGACGAAACCCCTAAAAAAGAAAATAAAAATGTAGGTGGTGAAGTCGAACAAAACGAACCACGAAAACCTGTTGTAAGAGGTGGTTTTGGTAATTTGGTAATGGAAAAAAAGATTTTAGGAATTGCCAATGCGAAGGGTGGAAAAATAAGTATTACGGATTTAAGTAAAATTATTCAAAAAGAACCCGATTATCCCGAACAAAGTGTTCATAGCATTAAATTAAGAAAAGTATTTCTTTCTTCTGAATATCGAATCGTTAAATGACAAGCCAATCCGAAATTGTAGAATTTTTTCGTGAGGTTCAGCGTGTTATTAACAAGTATGGACTGAAAAAAGTATTGATACAATTAAAGAGAATACAAGTAGATTGTGGCGAAGGGTTTGAAAGCGATGTTTTAGATTATATTATTACAATAACGGCAAATCATTACATAGTAGATAAAAACGATATTGTAAATTCAAAAAAGCGTGGTTTAGTTAGTGAAGCAAGAAGAATGTGTTTTGCATTAATCAAAGAACATTTACAATTCACCGATGAAGAAATAGGAATGTACTTTGGTGGCAGGTCAAGACAAAGTGTAAATAACGAATTAACCGATATGCCGTTAAATAACGATGTTTTAGCGACTAAACAAGAATCTAAATTTGTCCAAAACTTTTTATTTCTTACCACCCAAGTTTTAAGGTATAAAAAAGCATACGACTTGAATAAAAATAAATAGAATATATTAAAATAAAAAATTTAAGAAAATGAGTAAATTTTGGTTTTTTGAAAGAAAAGGCAGACCTACTACGGGAGAAAAAGAAATATGTGACAGATTAACTGATTTAATTAGCGATGGTCAAATTTCGGAAAATGAAATTAAAGAATATATCGAAGAATATGGTAAAGCATATAATGAAGAAGATTTAAGTGAACTTTATTCTTATTTTACAGGTGAAGATTTGGATGGAAATAAAATAAGTGATTACGAAGATGATAATTACAACGAATATGACGATGACATTGAAGATGCAGTAGAAGATATTATTGAAGATAAAGGAAAACGTAATAGTGGGGAAAATCCAATAAATTTTAACCCATTTGAAGAACCTGTAATTGAAAGGTCTTACACGAAAGGTTTCGTTAATGACCAAAAAGAAGAACCATTATTTGACGAAGAAGATATGAAAATGCCTTCGGATGGTGAATCTATTGATGAAGATATTCCCGAAGATGACGACATTCCCGAACCTGCCTATTCAAACACCGCTTTACCGCAAGAGGAAGAAGATTATGACGAAGAAGATTATGACGATGACGATGAAGGTGGTGATAAACTCGGTGGTGATAATTTACAAGATTTAACTCCTGCACAAAAAAGAAAATCAGCAGAAAAAACCGCAGAAGCATTATTGAAATTATATTGTCAGTTTACCCCTATGCCTTTCAAAAGTTGGGCAAGTTTCAAAGACCATAAAATTCAAAAAATGGCTTTTGAAGGTAAAATTGATTTGGAAATGCCATTGGAAAATGGTATTACCGTTAAAGATTATATTGATGGCAACAATGAACAGGTAGAAGAAATATTTAAGGTTTCGGAAGAAACAAAAGAAGAAATAAAAGACCCATTAATTGATGTACTTTTAGAACAAGAATTGGCTTTAACTCCAACACAACGATTAATGTTGGCAGTTGGTAGCCATTTAGTTACAATGTCTTTTTCTGCTTATCAATTAGCACAAAATAATAAAATAGCATTGGAAACATTTGAAAGGTATCACCAACAAACTAAAAAACAAAAAACCGCACCATTTTCAAACGACCAAGCAATAAAAAGTAAATCAAAAGCACAAGATAATTTATCGAAAGTTGAAAAAGATGCCGTTGAAAAATTTATGCGTGAAATGAGTGGTGAGGATGATGAAGAAATAATTGATTCGGAACACGACCCAAATGTGGAAGTTACAACCGATTACGAAGAATAAAAAATGATTTCACGCAGAGAACCAATATTAATGTGTGCCACAGGCAAAAAGGGTGTAGGTAAAACCTATACTACTATGCAATTAATAAATTCATATATTAAGCCAAATAAAGGCACAGGTAAAAAAGCACGAAAAGTTCTTATTTACGATATTAATATGGAGTACACGGATTACAAAGCAATTTCAGTAAAAGATGTTGCTAATTTCACTCGTAGTCCAAAAATAGAAGTGCGTAGGGTGTTGCCAATGACTGCCGAAGGTAAAATAGCCACACTTGAACAAATGATTGATATTCTAAATACAATTATTACAAATTATAGGGGGGGTTTATTAATTTTAGAAGATATTAATAGATATTTAATTCAAGCAAAAACGGTTGAAATTATTGGTTTGTTAGCAACCAACCGACACAGAGATTTAGATATTATTTGTCATTTTCAGTCCTTATCGGCACTTGACCCCCGAATGTGGCAAAATACCACGTTTGTAAGGTTTCATTACCAAATAGACGATGTTAAAAGATATGCTCAAAGATTGCCAAATTTTGAATTATTCAAGATTGCACAATGTTTAGTAGAATTTAAGTATTTGCGTAAAGGAGATAAAAGATTTTTCTGCTACGTTGCTTCTGATGAAAACTACATTACAGGTAATTTTACGAAAATTGATTTTCAACAGGCGTGTGATGATTTCTTGCTTAAAAATCCAAAATTATTAAACGATTATTGCAAAAGTTATGGTAGCGGTGCTGATGCAAGACAAAGGGCAAAAAAACAATTAATCAATGATTTACACCAAAAATACTACAAGGGGATATGAGTAATTACAAAATATTAATTAAATATGCTTCACGTTCAAGAACCCAAAAATTCTTTGAAGGTTTAGATAATATATTAGCCAATATAGGCGATTTGAATAATTTTTGCATTTTAGTTTCATTAGATAGCGATGATGAAACAATGAATAATCCAAATACAATTCAGCGACTTACGGAATACGTTAAAAAATATCCCAATAAAATTGTAATAAAATTTGGATTATCAAAAAGTAAAATTGATGCTATTAATCGTGATGTTAATGAATTTAAGGAACGATTTGATTTTGATATTTTAGTAAATTTTTCCGATGATATGCAATTTATTAAACATTCGTTTGACGAAGTAATTAGACAAAAATTTAGATTTAGTTTTCCCGATTTGGATGGCAACATTTATTTTGACGATGGATTTACTGCTGATAGATTAAGTACAATGAGTATTATCGGAAGAAAATATTACGACAAATACAATTACATTTATCACCCAAGTTATTATTCCCTATGGTGCGATAATGAATATACTTTGGTTGCACAAAAACAAAACAAAATACTATATTTTGATGATAAAATATTTCGGCATAATCACCCTGCTAATATCGGTGGATTTATTGACCCCTTATTAATGAAAACAGAAAGTTATTCGGAGATAGATAGACAAAACTTTGAAAAAAGATTACAAAATAATTTTCAATAATGTATTACGGACAAAATTTAGAAGATAAAACTATTAGCGAACTAATTAATTCAAAATACGGAAATGATTTCGTTGGTAATATTTTGGATATAGGTGCTAACGATGGAATAACTTTAAGTAATTCAAGATACTTTTATGAACGTGGTTGGACTGCATATTTAATTGAAGCAGGAAAAACACCTTTTCAATTATTAGAATCAAACACTAAATCATTTGCCAACGTAAATAAATATAATTGTGCTTTATCTTATCAAGATGGTACAATGAATTTTTACGAAAGTTCAAATTTATTAAATGAACACGACAAAGGACTTGTTTCTACTTTAATTCCGAATGAAACAACGAAATGGAGAAATGCAGGGATAAAATATGAAGAATATCAAGTGCCGTGTTTTACTTGGGCAACATTTTTGAATAATTATTTTCCAAACAAATTAAATTTCGATGTGATTTCCATAGATATTGAAGGAATGGATTACGAAATTTTATCGCAAATGAATTTAGATGAGTTAGGTTGTAAAATTCTTTGTATTGAGTTTAATGGACTTGAAATGAATAAATACGTTGATTTTGTTGGCAAGTTTAATATGCACTTGGTTAATCAAAACGCAGAAAACTTGATATTTGAAAGATGAAACATTGTATAGTTAATTTTTCCGATAATCATTTCAAAAAAGGTCAAGATAGATTAGTAAAATCTTTGATAGATAATAAATATCAAGGCGATATTTTACTTTACAACAATTTTGATGAAGTTGGTAGTAAAAGTCATACACAAGTACCTTATCAATTTAAAGTTTATGCAATAAAAAAAGCAATAGATTTAGGTTACGATATAGTTCTTTATTGTGATGCTTCTTTGTATGCAATTACCGATGTTATGCCTATTATTTACCACATCATTGATAAAGGACATTTAATGGAATATTGTGGTTTTAGTGCAGGACAATGGAGTACGGATATTTGTCTTGAAGATTTTGGTATTTCAAGAGATGAAGCGATGAATATTCCGTTACATTCGGCAGGTTTTACAGGACTAAATATGCAAAATGAAAAGTCAGTAAAATTTTTTAATGAATGGTTTAAAAAAGCAAAAGAAGAAAAAACATTTATAGGTGATTGGAATAATAATCAAAAACAATGCTCAACTGATGAACGATGTTTCGGTCATAGACACGACCAAACTACCGCTTCAATAATTGCAGATAAATATGGAATGGTTAGAACAAACCCATATTTTATGCAATATAAATGGGATGGTGTTCCAATAAAAAATGAAACAATTTTTTGTTGTCAAGGAATAATATAAAAAAAATAAATTGAAATATGAATGATTCACAATTATTAGATGCAATAAGTCAAGCACTTTATTCGACAAAAGAAACTCAAATGAGCAGTTACGAATTAGGTAAATATGTAGTAGAACACGACATTGAAGGTGATATTATTGAGTGTGGAGTTGCTATGGGCGGTAATTTTGCTTCAATGATTCTTGGTGCAGTATCTTTGGAAAAAGGAACTAATCGTAAATTTTGGGGTTTTGATAGTTTTGAAGGAATACAATTAGCAGGTGAAAAAGATACACAACAAGCAGGTATTGGAGAAATTACACACAATACTGATGTACCTTACGAAGATTTATTAGTGTCAAGCGGAATTACATCACATTCGCAAGAACAAGTAATGAATAATTTGAATACTTGGGGATTGAATAAATATAATATTGAACTTGTTGCAGGTTGGGTGCAAAATTCAATTCCATTAGTAAATGACCGAATTAATAAAATTTCAATTCTTCGTTTGGATATGGATATTTACCACCCTACAAAATATTGTTTAGATATTTGGTGGGATAAATTATCGGATGGTGGCGTAGTAATTATTGATGATTGGGCATTAGATGGTGTAAGAACGGCTTGTTATGAATTTTTTGAAGAAAAAGGCATTAATCCCGAAATTCATACAATTACAAACTCAACACCAACTTATTTCTTTAAAAAAACAAAACAAATGATAAGCCCACAAGAATTATTCAACTGTAATGAATACGAGGAAATAGATAAAGCAAGGTTTGAAAATTTTGACCAATTAGGAATTGATTTTAACGATAAAAATATTTTGGAATTAGGTTCGGGTATTGGAAACCACACCAAATTTTTATTGACAAAAAACCCAAAACATATTTTAAGTATTGAGGGAAGAATTGAAAATTACGAAATATTACAAAAATTATTCAAAAATGATAAAGTTGTAAAAACCTTGCATTTTGACCTTGAAAAACCTTATCCAAAATTTAATAAGCATTTTGATTGGGTCTATAATTATGGATTGTTATATCATTTAAAAAACCCATTTGAAGCATTAGATTATTTGAAAGATTTACCACACTCAAATATGATTTTAGAAACCTGTTTTTTATTTGATGGAAAAGAAAATAATGTATTTGAGGGAGAAATTCTCACCCAAGCGGTTAGCGGATATGGTTCAAGACCTAATATAAATTTAGTAATGGATAAATTACTTGAAATATATGATACTGTCTTAAAACCAACTCAACCAAATCATATTTGGTATAATAAAAATGAATCGGATGAATCTGTGCTTTATAGGATTGTTTTAATTTGCAAAAACAAAAAATAAGATATGAAAGATTTATCAATACTTATTCCAACTCTACCTGCAAGAATAGAAACTTTATCTAATTTAATGAAAAAATTAAATAAGCAAGTAATTGATTTTGGATTTATTGATAGCGTTCAAATACTAACCTTATGCGATACCAAAGAATATAGTGTTGGCGTAAAAAGAAATAAATTATTAGAATTAAGTACAGGTAGATACGTTTGCTTTATTGATGATGATGACCAAATTTCCGATACATATTTATTTGAAATTATTCGAGCAATTCAAAGTAATGCCGATGTAATTACATTTTGTGGTGAATATATCGAACACACTACACAATACTTTACAATAAGTAGGATGCACAAAAGAAATTACACGGATGGTATGAGTATTTACCGCTTACCAAATCATTTGTGTCCTATTAAAAGAGAAATTGCTTTACAATGTTTATTTACCGATAAAAATTATGGTGAAGATTCGGATTATGCTGAAAGAATAAACACCTTAATTCAAAGTGAATATCACATACAAGAAAAATTATATTATTATATTTATAACGATGCTTTATCTCAAACAAAGCCGAATAATAATAGAAGTGCATTTTATTAATCCTTAATTATATTTTATGAAAAACAACGAGCATAAAGAAAAAGTAGAAATGGCTAAACAAGTGGCTAAACTATTGCCCGAAACAAAAGAAAAAATAAAATTTTATTCCGATGTTATTGATGCAGAAAAAACTTTAATATCCGAATACGAAAAAAGACAAAGCAATTTTTTTGTTTCAAAAATTAACAAAGCCAAAGAGAAAATTGAATTAGTTAAATTACATAGTGGTTTATATTCAAAAGAAAGAATTTATCAATCTTATTTAGAAAGAAAAACATATTACGAATCTTGGTTAGATGAAATGGCTATTGAAGTTCAAAATGAATTTGACAATACAATGAATGAAGCAAGAGAAATTAAAAGCAATTTAAGGTTGCAACAAGCAATAGAAAAATTTGAACAATTTGAAGGAAAAAATACTTTACAAGGTAGAGTTGAATTTTACTTATATTTGAATCAAGAAATTATGAATTATAAAACCTTCGGAAAAGGTAAAAAATAATCTGTATCTGACTTGTTTCTCAATTTGCAGTTAATAGGGGGTATTTTAACCCCCTTTTTTAATATTCAATTTGATTAGGTATGTGGCAAATAAAATAAGTAGCACCATAAATCTTATCGTAATTTTTTGACCAAGCCATTAATTTTTGCACGAAAGTCCAATCGTGTCCATATCCATTACAATTTTTCCAATCAATTTTAGAGTGTCGCTTATGAATAATACTTGATGTTCCTATGCTATTGTGTTGTAGAGTTACAATTTTTGGTGCAAATCCCTGTAAGGTGTAAACGAAATCATTGTAGTAACCCCAATCTAAATTTTGGCTTTCCATTTGCATATAAATAGTTTCTAAATGCTTTTCGCCAATAATATCATCACTATCTAAATAACAAATATATTTTCCTTTTGCATTTTTAATTCCACAAGAACGTAATTCACCCGAAAACAATTTAGATTTTGGTGTAGTGTGTATGTATTTTATTCTCTTTGAATTTAATTCATCAAAAAATGTATCGGCTACTATCTTTTTTGCGATTAAACAATCATCAGAAACAATGATTAGTTCCGAATCAAAATTATTTTTAAGAAAACTATTTATGGCACGAACAAACTTAACTTCCCTATTACTTGCACAACCTTCATAATCGCCAAGATAAACAGGCATAATAACACTAATTTTCATATTCTTCGTATTGATTGATTTTTATGTTCGCAAATTATTGAAGTATCCACATATACAGGTATTTGTTTTGAATCCAAATCTGCATAAAAAAAACTATCGGGGTGAACAGGTGCGTTTTCTTCATATCTAAATATTACATCTTTAAAAACAGATTTTTCAATTAAAACACAACCTAAACCGCAACTAAAAACTTTTTCTAAACCACCGCTAACAAGTAAAATATCATTTTCATCAATGTTATATGTTTCTCGGTGGTCAATGCCCCAATCTTCAATTTGCTGAACCATTAATTTACTTTTTTCTCCTTCTTCAATAAAATACAATGCACCTACTACTTTTTTTCTTGCATCCATTAATCTTTCAATAATGTTAATAGGTGGAAAAATATCCGTTTCCAAATGCAATAAATAATCAAAATCATTTTCTAACGCAAACAAACGACACCTATCGTGGCTTTTTGCTAATATGTGCTTAAAAGATAAATTATATTGACTTGGGGTAACTCGGTGAAAATGTGTTTTATCATCTTCGTAATTATTTTTTAGGTCAATGTAATATTCTCTTAATTCACTATTATCACAAATCATTATTTCAAAATTCGGATATGTGAATTGTTTTACGTTGGAAATCCACTCATTAAAGCAATAATCTTTAATATCTGCGGTAGGACTTGATACTAATACTCGTTTCATAAATTTTATTATTTACACAAAAATACTTATTTTATTTGACTTGTAGAACAAAATTTACATCGTTTGTAAATAATAAAAAATATAAAAAAAGCACCTATGCAAATCAATTAATTTATTTTTGGTTCATAAAATTATTTTACAATGGGAATTTTCACAAAAGAGATGCTTATTAACGCAGGGGTTACACTTGCGGTGGTTATGGTTGGACTATATGTTCACGACAAATTTGTTGCACCTAAAATAGCAGGTAAAACTGCTCCTGCGAGTGCTTCATTAAACGTGAACGTAGAATCTTAATCCGATTTTATTTTATTAATTTTTTAAAAACAAATGATGATGAAAAACAATTTCAACATTGACAGGTATCTGAACGAAGCCGAAGAACGATTTTCGGGTTTTTACGGAGAGGACTATGACGATTTTAACGGAGATGATTTCGATTTATTCGAAGGAGATGGTGATGATTTATATTCTTATTCTAACGCTAATGGTGGTGGAATGGATATGCTTAAATCACCTGCACCTTACCAATTAACCGTTGTTAATTCAACAGCAGGTAATTTAACATTGGTAATGTTCGGTCAAAACCAATTTTTACTTTCAACTAACTTCGGTTCTTCCGTAGGGTTGTCTGTAACTCCTGCTCAAACGAATGTATCTTACTTGCAGTTACTTCAACAATCTGCTTCCCAACCATTTGAAACTTCACTTATCCGAGTGCAGTCAACAAATGCTTCACAGGTAACGCAAATTTTGACAGTAACCGTTACTGATGCTAACGGACAAAGTGCTACTTTGCCAATCATCACACAAAGTTACTTCTCGTCTTATCAGCAACAAAGTGGAATTTTAGATGTGCCTTACCAAGTTAAAATTGATGGTAACACTTCTATCACTTCTACTATTTTGGCTAATACAACCGTTACTTTCACGTTCTTCCCTGCGGAAAAAGTAAATACAGCAAAAGGACTTGCAGGACAAGGTGCGGTACAAGTTTACGGAAACCCACAAGTTAATCTTGGTGGTATGACTTTCCCTAAACGACCTACTCTTGCTCGTGGCGGTCGTAACAGACGTAGATTGCGATAAGATATACTGATATTCGCTTTAAGGAAGGGCAAACCGCTATATGTTGGTTTGCCTTTTCTTTTTATAAAAATTAATTACAATGCAAGAAAAAATATCATTACAAGAATTAATAGCACTAAATAATACGCAACAGGCAAAAAACCTTATTAAAAAATATGGTTATAGACCTGCAAGAAATTATGATGATTTAATTCAAAAATTATATCGTTTCACAAAAGAAAATCGTGAAGAAGCATTGAAAGAATTGGCAAATTTGCATCCACACAAAGATTTAATTCTAAATTATTTTTGTGTTGCTGAAAACAAATTAAATGCCGATGGTTTGAATAATCCTGCTGAATGTGTTTGTCCATCTTGCCAAATGGCACGAATGAAAATGATGGGTTATTCCAATTTGACAGGAGATGAAAATACAGATAAGAACGATAAAATGTTGGCATATTTACCACCTGTTTTATTAGGTGTAGTTGTTGGTGTTGTTTTGGTAGGTGCTTTGAGAATTATCTAAAAAATGAAATCAGAAGGCATAAATAATACTTTGTTTTTTATTCTAAAAGAAACATCACCGATATTGGAATTGGGTGATAATAATGTCGTAGAAGAAAGCGACAAAAAATTGTTAAAAGGAACAATAGTTCAAGGGCAATTAAAAACAAGAGTTGTAAATATGAACGGGGAAAAAATACCCTACCGATTTATACAACTAAAAGATAAAAAAGGATTAATTTCACCAAGAGTGGTGAATCTTTACATTGGAAAATTTGCTAACTTCGATAACGCAGAAATTAGCGGAGAAAAATCAAGTGAAACCGAACCATATAAAAACCCTAAAAAGGGAAAAAATATAATAATTAATTGGGGATTGCCAATAGGCGGTGCGGTGTTAGGTTATTTTGTAGGAAAAAAAATGGAAGCAGAACCAAAAAAATTAGTAGGTTATGTGGTATTTTTTACTTTAATTGGAATTTTACCAAGATATTTGTATAAAAATTAAAAGATATGATTTATTTAGAAAACGACTTTTATTCTAATTTTAATTCGATGGTCAAAGCAAACGATGAAATGGCTATCAAAGAAATGTTTATTGACCAAATATCATCGGTTGTTGCTTTTAACAAGGCAGGTCTTTTGGACTTGTTTAAAAAAGTAGGAATTAAAACGAGTGCTAACCCTACCAACAAGGAATTAACTATTCTAATCGTAAATAATCTAAAAAGCAACAAGAAACTACAAATTGGTCTTGCTTATTTAATTGCGGAAAGAAATAATCTTTTGCAAAATGAAGTTAAGAAACAACGAGATGATAGTTTTAGTGGTCAAGACGGTAAAAAAGAAAAACCAAAAAGAGATATAAAACAAACGGCAGACGTTGTATCTTCTTTGGCTAATTCCATTCAAGTAATAGCGAATACGTTGAATAATACCAATGCAAGTAAATTGCAGGAAAATATGGAAAGCCAAACTAATTCTAAATCACCCGAAGAAAATGCGTTAGAACAACAACAACAAAACCAACAAGAAGCCGAAGCAAAAGCCAAGAAAAAAAGAAGAAGAAACATTATTATTGGTGTTGTAGTCGTTGTAGCGATTGTAGGTGGAATTGTTGCTTACAAAAAAGGGTTATTTGGTAAAAAAGCAAGTGTTTAATTTAAAATAAAAGATATGTCAAGAACAGCAATTATTATTTCAAGTGTACTTATCGTAGGAGTAGGTGTAGGTGCATTTTTTATAGGTCGTTCCGTAGGAAGAAAAAACCCTAAAACGGAAGAAAGTAAATAACTAAAAAAAATTAATATGGAACATTTAATTAACGATAATTCTTTTGAAGTTTATCATAATTCAGAAGGTGCTAAAATATTGTCTTGGGATAGAACTTTAATGCAATACCCAAGTGAAAAAAGTTCATTTGATGTATTTTTAGGTTTTACCGATGAAAATAAAGATGGTAAAGACGATAAATCGGGAAAAACACAAGAAGAAATAGCAAAAGAAAAAGCCGATAGAGAAGAAAAAATTAAACAATATGCTTCGATTGGTAAAGATGCAATTCAAACAGGTCAAGCAGTAGCAGGTGCAGTAAAAAGTTTTCAAACGCAACAACAACAAAATATTAAGGCGGTTTGTGGCAGAAAACCTGTACTCAAGAAAAATCGTGCAACATACGACCAATGTGTTCAAAATTATATGGCAAGTTTAAGCGGTGGTGGAGATACAAGTGGTGGAGATACGGGCGGTAAAAAAAGTGGTGAAATAGAAGATGAAAAACCAAAAAGCAATACTACTAAATATATTATTGCAGGAGTTATTGTTTTAGGTTTGATTGGTGGCTTTATTTACTTGAAAAAAACAGGTAAAATTTAATGGCAAGAAAAGGTATTTATGAATTGAATTATTCTTTTGAAGCACCCGATATTAAAAAATCGGAATTGCTTGGAAAACCAATTACTGAATACTTTGAAGAAGGTGATATATTAATTGGAGAATATTATAAAAAAGATTACATATTAGTTGAAGATAGGTACATATTTCCAATAGAATATGTTACAAAAAGTGATAAAATGCCCTATCTAAAAAAAGATAGTAATTTTGATGAAACGATAGATAGAATAAAAGCACAATCGGTACTATTAAGCGATAAGGAAAGAGAAAAATTAGACGAAGCAGGATTTAGTATTAAAAGTACAATAGAAGGCAAAAGAGCCGAAGAAGTTAAAAAAGAAAGTAAGGCATATAAAAATGGTGCATTGTTAGGATTAGCAGGTGGTGTTTTAAGTGCTTTATATTTCAAGAAAAATATTTGGCTATTTTCAATTTTAGGAGTAGCATTAGGTGGTTATGTAGCACATAAAATATACATAGCAAAAAAAGGTAATAACGTAGTAAATCCGACATAATGGAAGATTTTGATATTGATATTAATTTTAATGGGGTTGAAAACGATTTGCTTTACCTAAATGCAAATGGAGATACTGAAACAGAAAATAAACCTGTTACAGAAAAAAAACCAACTGAAAAAGAAAAAAAAACAACTACTAAAAAACCTAATTGGACAACACAATTAGATAAATATACAAACTTATTCAAAGGGTTATCATCCTATGAAACACCTGCCCAACGACAAGCACGACTTGAAAAAGAAAAGCAAGAGCAAGGTAAGAGAACCACAATTTTTGGATTAAATCCACTCGTTGCGATTGGAATTTCATTTGTGGTAATTATTGGTGGAGTAGTAGCGGTGGTCAAATTAAAAGGGAAATAATATGGAAACAACATTAGCACCTGTAAAAAGTCGTAATAATGAAAAAGTAGCACTTTTAGTTCGTGAAATGAAACGAAGAAAAAAAATGTGCGAAATGAAACTTAAAAAATTGGAAAATCGAATTAAAGTATTAGACGCTTTCCAAAATTTACCACCAAATAAAAAAATGAGTTTATCCGATTTTCTTAAATCAAGAAATTTAAGAATGTCTGATATATTTTCACCTATGGGTTATTATTGCCCTATGAATATGGTAGTATCAAGTGATAAAGAAAATAATTATTTAACTTATCACAAAGGTTTTGAATCAAATGCTGATGCAGGTTTTCCTACACCTAAACGTGAAATTGTTGCTAATAAAGACCATCGTGAAGTAATGAGTTCTTTTTATGGAATGACTTGGAATCCTGCCTTAAACCGATATTTTCCTACAACACCTTTTGATGTAGATACTTATGCAAATGCCGATGGAGATGCAGATTTAGGTATGGATATTATGGGTGGCTTTTCAATGCAGGATTTAGCCAATTTGAATAATAAAAATTCCGATGCACGAAAATTAACAAAAGAAGTTCGTGATTATGTGGTTGAAGAATATGACAATGTAGAAGGGGAATATGAAACTATTAATCAAGCGTTAAATAAAATTTATTACGGAGATAATTATAGTTCAGCAGATGGTGATTCATCAAATAAAGAAAAACGTGATAAACGTGGAGATGCAAGAAAAGATTTTCGTAAAGATAAACGTGCCTGTAAAGACAAAAGAAATCGTGGTGAATTAACAAACCTTGAATATACTCGGTGTGTTGAACAAGAAAATGAAGAAAAAAAACAAGCAATAGATGAAAATGCAGGTTTTGGTCGAAAAGCCGTTAGATTTGCTACACGATTTACACCAATTACTGCATTAGGTAGGGGTGGTGCTTTATTGTTGATTGAAATGAATGGTTTTGGCTTTGCTACACGATTAGCACCTGCTTTATTGCCCGATGCAGAAGCAAGAAATTTATTCAAACCCGAATCTATTCAAAAAGCAAAAAAAGGATGGGCAAAAGTTCAGCGTTCTTGGAAAGATTTAGGTGGAAAAGTAGATAAATTACAAAGTGCTATATTAAAAGGGTATAAAAAGAAACCCGAAAAATTAAAAGAGCCAACGGAAGAAGAAAAAAAATTTTCTAATATTGAACCTATTACAACAACCGCATTAATTGGTGCAGGTACGTCTATTGTAACTGCTTTAATTGATGCTATTTCAAAAGCAGGAGTAGATAAAAACCCTTACCAAGATGGAAAAACACCTCCTAACTTTCAGCAAGGATTAAATGATGGTACAGTTGAAAACCCACCATTAGACCCAAATGCCCCTGCATTAAACCAAAAAGGAGAATGGATTGACCCAAAAACGGGAGAAAAAGTTAATCCACAAACAGGAAAATTAGACGATAGAATTTTTGGAGTTAACAAGTATTTAGTATTGGGAATTGGTGTTGCAGGAGTTGTTGCATTATACTATTTATTCAAAAGAAAGTAAAAAATTATGGTTATTGAAATACCATCAAATTATCATCCGTTTCAGTTAAATATAACTATTCAAGCAAAAGAAAGAATTAATGTTAGAATAGTTGCTGTTGACCCGAATAAACCTGCTACGAAGTATGTGGATAGAAGTGGTGTTTTACAAGGTACACGAACTTTTGAATTAAAATTTCCTGTATCACCGAAAAAATTAAAAATAGCAGTTTACAATGTTGTAAATGGTAATATGCCTTTTGGTGAAGATAGTTCTTTTAAGATAGTAGATATGAAAGTCGAAAAATTAAAAGAATACGATGTTTGGTGGAATAAGGACACGCAAAATTTTTACAAATTTGCCGTTGAATTTTCGCAAAATGCAAGTATATTATCCGCAGGAGATGATAAACCACATATTTATCGTAGTGATGATAATAAATTCACAATAGATTATTACAACACACTAAAAGACCATTCAACCAAAAAGAAATTAACTACACCTGCACGAATTGGACATAATTCGGGTATTATTGAGGTTAGTAAAGCAAAATTTATGCAATATACCGTTCCTATGCGGTTGATAATTTTAATGCACGAATTTGCTCATAAATACCTTAATCCAAAAATTGATAAACCAATCAATTACGAAACAGGTGCGGATATTCAAGCGTTATATGTATATTTAGGTAAAGGGTGGTCGCCATACGAAGCACATAAATCATTTTTATATGTCTTTAAAACCGCTAATAATGAAGCGAATCATAAGAGATATAAAATAATAAAAGATTTTATTGATAAATACGATAGGGGCGAGGTATCTAATGTTAAAAAATGAGTTACACATACCAACTAAAAAATATGCGAATTTAGTTCAATTTACATTGAATAATTCTTCGGCATCCCCAATTTCTGTTGATTTTGGAGATAATTTTACGTTAGTAAATACTCCCACATCAGCAAATTTTTTACCTGCCAATAATAATGTTTCAACATTTTTTAGTGGTGGTAAAAATATTAATTCAGCATTAAATACAAATAATTACACGCTTTATATTGCCACAAATACAAATAATGTTGTAGTTTATTCGATTGCTACTAATTCTACAATTACAACAATAAATATTGGTGAGCCACAAGCAGGTATATTATATGTTCCCTTAACAAATACAATTTATGTTTCAAGTTCAATTTCAAGCAATACTTTTGTAATTGATTGTTCTTCAAATACTTTGATTGCGACTATTGTAGGTGCTGATATAGGTTTTGGAATGGCATTTAATCCAAATAATAATTTTTTATATGGCGTAGGTGCATTAAGTGTTTTTGTGATTAATGTAGTTACAAATACAATAGAAGCAAATATATTAGGATTTAATACCGCTTTTGGAATATCAATAAATACGGATAATAATTTAGCGTATGTTACCAATAGTGGTAGCGATAATATTTTTATCATAAATTGTTCAAATAATTTACTTTTACCAACTATAATTGCATTAAATCCTGCCTCTGCACCTGCAAGTATTGTTTATAATCAAAATAACAATTTAATTTATGTAGCAAATTTTGGAACAAGTAGTGTTTCGGTATGTAATCCAAATACAAATACACTTTTATTTGATGTGGCATTAATTCCTAATACACAACCTTTATTACCATACGATTTAGTTTTAAATAATCTTACCAATGAATTATTTATTACAAGTAACGGAAATGAGGAGCAATACTCCATTTTTGACTGCAATTCTAATACTTTTTTAGAAACTATATTAATTGGTAGTAGTACAAATATATTAAATGGAATAATAATTAATCCCGATAGTGCTATACTCTATATTGCAGGTTCAGATTCAAATAATTTATATGGCTACAATTCAGTAAATACTCCACAAAATCCATACTTTGTAACAGGTTCGGTAGATTACAATTTTTTTATTCAAAACCTTGCTTACGAGCCAATTAAAGTGGAATATATTAGAATGTCCACAATTAATTCTTCAATACAAGCACAAAAGCCATTTTACAATACTATGGAAATGGTACAAATTAGTGCGACAGGATTATCAAAAACCTATGCTAATTTGCCTATTTCAAGATTAGATGTTTGGGAATCACAAAATATAGTTTTATTACCATTTAAGAATTTAATTATGGATGGTAGAACCTATTTAAGTAATTATGTAATTAATCCCTATTCGCAAGTAACATTTGATATTTATTTTAGTCAGTTAAATAGGGGAACAATAGAGTTTTATCCGCACTTATTTGAACCGAAAAAACAATTAAAAGATTACATAAAAGCGTTTTCACAATTATAATTATTGATTTTTTTTAATATTTTTTTTATAATTTATTTGTTTTAATTAAAAATGTATTATTTTTGACATTGAACAAAGTATTTTTCTTGTATTAAACAGCGATACATTTTCGCATAAAACTCTTAACACAAAGGGTTTAATCGTTGTTTTGTTCAAAATAAAATTCAAACCAATTTTAATAAAAAAAAGTTATTTGTATGAATACGAATCAAATTGTTAATGTTTCCATATTTGCCACGCTAATTTTAGTTGTGGGCGTTATGGGTTACACACAAGGGAAAGTAATCAGAAAAGATTTGAAAGAAAATTGGGGAATTTAATTAGTAAAAATTAGTATAAACATAAAAACAAAAAAAAATGGCAAAAAGAGTTAAACATTCGACAGACCGTTCAAGATTAGTAGATGGTTGTGGAACAATTTTAGTATCAGACCGATTAACAGGTGGTTACAAATTAGTAAAACGTAAGCGTGGTGCAAAAGCAACTACAACTGCAACAAAAGGTAAAGTAGGTCGCCCAAAGGGTTCTAAAAACAAATCAAAAGCAACTGCACCTGTTATGTCATCTGCACCTGCAAAAACATCAAGAAAAAATAAACCAAAAGTAAACGCATTTTTCCAAGCAAAAGCAAACGCTATGAAATCGGGTGCTAAATCATTTGTTTATGGTGGACAAAAATATGTTGCAACGAAAACAAAAACAGGAATGACAATTTTCAAAAAAGCAGGTAGAGGTACTTCTATGAAAACTACATCTGTTATGACAACTGCACCTGCTATGACAACTACAACAAAAGGTAAAGTAGGTCGCCCAAAAGGTTCTAAAAACAAATCTTCTGCACCACAGAAAGCAAGAAGGGTATCAAAAAAAATGGTTTAATCCATTACAAGAATTAAAAAAATAAAAAAATGAATAGAACACAAAAAATACTTATTGCCGTAGGCGTAGGTGTTGGTTTGGCTTATGTGTATCGTAGATATATGATGCCTAAAAAACAAACGCCAACAGGTGTTTCGGAAAAAGATATGGCTTCTATGCCTACCGCATCTGCCAATGACCCACAAACTCGTTCTGAAAAAGAAGAATATATTTTAGATAATGCTATGGCTTCTCAAAGCGAAACAATGTCGGGTATGGAAGGTACAAGATTTGTTTGGAATCCGCAGTTCGGTAGATTTTATCCCGTAGGAACTATTATCGAAGGACAACAACCTGCATATTACGAAAGCGTGTTTTATTCTGCTGACGGAGATTTGAAAACAAATGTTCCTAACGCAGTAGCAAATGCAGAAAGCACGTTAAAAAATATGACCGACCAAGAATTAGAGTTGGCATATCAAATTGTGAAGTTCTGTAAAGAAAATCCCGATGCAAGAGGTGATATGAATAAAATAATTAAGGGAATGAATATTACAAACCCAAGAATTATTGAAGTCATTAACAAAAAAATTAGCAAAAAATTAAACGATATTAAAATCGCTAAAAAAGATGCTTCTTGGAATGAAAAATGGCAAATGCGTAAAGAAAAACGTAAAAAATTGCGTAAGGATTTCTTTGATAAAACAGGACTTGATAAAGATGCGTTTGAAACGGCTCGTAACAAAGTATGTGGTAAATTGAAACCTAATGTGCGTTATTCAGCAGAGCAAAAGGCAAAATACGAAGGTTGTTCGGAAATGGTAGCAAAAAAATTGCGTGAACGTGCATCAAAAGATGTTCGTGAAGCCGTAAGTAATGCACCTGTAAGCGTAAAATCTGATATTACCGATGCTCGTCAAAATCAATTTGCACAACAAGTTGTAAATCGTAAAGGGGCAAGACAATTTGCAGGTAAGCGTGAAGATGGTAGAAACAATAATTATACCGAAACATTAGTTTCCGAAGGTTTAGTTTAATAAAAACAAAAAAAAATGAAAATAGATAAAGTAACAATAATTAGCGGAGTAGTAGCAGGTGGTGTTACATACTTTGTGGCAAAGAAAAATTGGAAATTAGCCATCGTTGGTGCGTTAGTTGGGGGTGTAGCAGGATATTACATTAATCAAAGAATGAATAAAGCAAATGTTCCTGCACCCGTAAGCACTAAAACCGATGAAACAGGTGAAGAACAATCTTCTTTTGACCAAACCGTACAACCACGTTTTCAATGGAATCCAACAATTAATCAAATGATGCCTGTTGGACAAGTAAACGAAACGGATGCGGATAGAGTTTATGACGTTAGTGCTGATGGTTTAGATTTGGACTTTGAATAAAAATGAAAGCCGACCCATCACAAAATATACCTACTGCGAGTTCAACTTCGGAGAGTTGGATTCAATGGCATAAGGAATTAAAGCGTGTTTTCGGAAAGAAAACCGCTAATTCTTTGTGGTCATTTGCTTGGGCAAAACGTGGTGGAAAAAATGCCGATGCCAATACATCCAAAACAAGGGTGTATATGAAATCACAAGGCGTAAATATTGATACTACAAGATTAAATGAAGCGTTTGACAATGTTAAAGCATCAATTAATCAAGGTATTTCTGTGGCAAAATGGGTCGCTATTGGTGGTTTAGGTATAGGAGTAATTATATTTATTTTAATATTAAGAAAATTGCTTCAAAACCCAAGTGCATCAATTCCTAATGTGATAGTTCCTAATATACCTAAACAAGCATAAAATGGCAAATACAAAAGCGAAAATATTTATCGGTCTTGGTATTGCTACGTTTGTTGGTATAGGAACATATTTGGTTTTTAATCATTTTAAGAAAAAACGGATTATGCGTGATATTTATTCTAAATTGTTAGATACATCATCACAAGAATCTCAACAAGCACAATTAAGAAAATCAGATAAATTAAAAGGTACAGACGCATTAAATCCAAATTTTTGGCAAAGTGGTAAAGCCGATGTAAATAAATTAATTACAGGGGCAAAAGCAAGAGAACTTGCCGATGAATTAGATAATTGGATACTTAAATTTGGTATAGGTAACGCAAGTGTTATGCCAATTATTAGAAAAATTAAAACAAGAGGACAAGGTTCACAAGTTGCTTATGCTTACGCTAATCCACCAAAAAATTATGGTGATTTAGCAAATGACTTAAACGATGAATTATCAGGTTTTTTTGATAGCGACAAATCATACGACCAAGTATTAAATTACTTAAATAATTTACCTGCATAATGGATAGAAGAATTAAAATAGGATTAATAATATTAGGTTCAGTTGCAGTTGCAGGTGGAATTTCTTATTTAATATATCGTCAAGTCAAAAAAGCAAAAAAGCAACAAGCGGATTTAGAAGCAAAAGAAAAAAAAGAAAAAGAAAACATTCAAACGATAGAACAAGGACAACAACAAATTCAATCACAAAAAGCAGGTGATAAAGTTGTTGCCGTTAGAAACATAGACAAAGGAATAAATAATGCTTTTGGTGATATT
>Ga0181357_1000162_pt1 | contig 22625 bp, 41 predicted proteins | sample Fa13VDMM110DN_FD_130094 | JGI IMG/M metagenome (GOLD analysis project Ga0181357, IMG submission 130094) | Freshwater viral communities from Lake Michigan, USA - Fa13.VD.MM110.D.N | ecosystem: Environmental > Aquatic > Freshwater > Lake | place: USA: Michigan | collected 2013-09-24 | reverse complement strand
GGCAGGGTGTTAGGTCAGTCATCGGCGCTCACCTCTCCAGATGGTACGCCGCTCCCGAATATCCCGAGAGCGGCGTTGTTGTTATGCGGCCCGAGCTGGCCGTGTCCTGGTCGGCACCCCGAGGGTGTCGTTGTTGATGACGTTCTTCAGGGCCACGCAGACGGAAAGGATAGTCGCGGCATGGATCCCCGCAAGCGCGGGCCAACGAAGCGCCAGTAATTCGCACAAATCTGTTTCGCTGCGAAATGCGAAACTTCGGCGAAATTAGCCAGCGGCCTATCCATTGCGTGCGGCTGACCCCGCAAGACGCAACGGAGTACACCAGAATGGAACGGTTTCTAGCGGAGGTGCCGCGCATCTCCTTCACGCCGGAGGATGCGGCGACGGCAACTGGCTTTTCCCGCACGAGGATATTCAACGCCATTCGGGACGGTGAACTCACCGCCCGAAAAGACGGGAAAGCGACCATCATAGAAATTCCCGAACTGCAGCGTTGGGTTCGCTCGCTGCCAGTGCGGCCCGCCCGATGTGTTCGGCGTAGGCCGGCGGGATGGCCTGACAAAGCTCCATGAGATTCATCCAGTAGATGTCCATGGCTTCGCAGCCCTGCTCGAAAGTGAAATCCTCGACGCCGCGGGCGTGACTGCCCTCGCGACGGATACGGTTTCTGACGTGCCCGCCATAGACGCCGATCGTGGCACCGTCGCTGTGCGAGCACTGCGGAGCAGAGACGGGGAAGCTCGCCTCAAACTCGCGGTGCCGGCGGAGCTGGGCGCCGGGGATGCCAAGCCCGAACATCGAGCCGCAGAGCGTGAACGGGTCAATCAAGGGCGCGCCGACCACGTTCTCGATCACGGTAGGGCACGCCGCTGCCTTCAGCAGCGCCCTGGCGGCCGGGATCAGGTCAGGGTGATCCTTGGCGTTGTGCATGGTCTTCATGGCGGTGTGCTTCTGGCAGGGCGGGGAGGCCCATATGAAATCGAATGCCGCCAAGTCCAGCCCGGATTTGAGCGCGTCAGCCTCGACAAACCGAAAGGGATAGCGGGGCATCTTTTTGATATCGACGCCGGTCACGTCGAACCCGGCGCGGTAGAGCCCCATGGAGGCTCCGCCGGCGCAACAAAACAGGTCGAGTGCTTTAGGTCGTCTTGTCATTTCGTCGGCTCTCGCTCGATCACAATGCGGGCGGCGCGCGAAGTCACCGCTTAAACAGATGCGGGAACGTGTCCTTGATGCCGGCGCTCTCCTCGTTGGCCTTCGCAAAATCACACAAGCCAATCGAGGAAATGTCGTCGACCCCGATGGTCAGCCGATGGCCGGCGGCGCCATCGACATCGACCGTCTTGGGCAGGTCGTTTCCGCGTTCGTTTCGTTTGGTGAGGATGGCGGCGAGCCGCTCAAATTCCGCCGTGGCCTTATCTAGAGCCGTGAATGGAACGGCGTGTTTCTGCTCATGGAAGCGGCCGGTTGTCACGAAAATCTCTGCGACGATCATTGAGTATCCTCGGTTGTTTGTCGTTGCTGCGTTGTCAGTGCGCGCCAATCACTTCTGCGGCTGCTTTGATGAAGGCCGCCGCCGGCCTCGGGTCGATAGCGTTTCCGAAGGCGCGCAGTTTAGCCACGCGGGCCGGTATCCCATTTCCCAACCAGCGAACTCCGGGTGGAGGGAGCGACCGCCATTTTCCGTCGGGGCATTCGATGACTTGGCGCTTGCCGACACTTGCGACGGCAGCGGTGATCCCCCCGCTCCGAAGCTCATGTTCGGTCCACCCTTCGCCCCATCCGAAGCCCGCAGCGTGCTCCACAGGCCGAGCAGAATCTTTCGGATCGAAACCTGGCCGGCCGAGTTCCCAGCCTCGTTGTAGCCCCTGGCCGGCGCGTTTCTCGTCAACGTGGGCCACAAACCAAAAGCGGTCTCTAAGCTGGTCCGAATCCGCGCTCGCGGCCTCGATAGGGATTGCCCCCACGGCGTAGCCCAGGGTTTCCAAATCACTTCGCACAAGTCCGAGCCACGAAGTTGCGCTTGCAACTTGCTCTCCAAGGACAATTGCAGGGCCGCACTCGCGGATGAGCCGTAACCATTCCGGCCAGAGATGACGATCATCGGCGAAGCCGCGGCGGCTTCCTGCGAGGCTGAAGGGTTGGCAGGGACAGCTACCAGTCCAGACTGCGGCGTTTTGCTGGCCAGCGAGCCAGAGGGCTTCTGGCCATCCGCCGAGCCCGGCGAAGAAATGGCACTGCCTGTAGCCTCGGACGTCAGCGGCAGCGACATCGGCGATGCTGCGCTGGTCAACGTCTCCGGCGGGAATAAGTCCAGCGTCGATGAGGTTTCGGAGCCATTGAGCGGCATAAGGATCAATCTCGTTGTAATAGGCGGTCATCGGGTACTGGGTAGGTAATTCCGCTTTCCGCAGCGGATGCAGCCCCAGAAATGCTCCCCGTCATCGACCCTAAAATCGTGGCCGTTGAGTTCACAGCGGGCTCGCTTTAGTGCGTCGACGAACTTGTCGTGAAGTTCCAAGAGGCGTTTTGCTTCAGTCATGTTCCCTCATTGGTGCTCAGTGCGCGTCAGCCGGTTGCCGGCGTCACGAACACGCGGATGACCTTCCAGTGATGTTTCGAGTTGATGATCAGCAGGTCGCGGTGGCCGTTGGCGATCCACCTTGCCCGCTCGACGGAATACAATTCGCCGTCGCGATAGATGCCCCAAGCGCCGGTTGGCTTCGGCACCTCACGGTGGGCCTTCCTGAGAGCCTTGTGCGCGCTCATGCCCGCCTCCCGGAAGGTGCGGGGGCGGCACGGATGCGGTCTTGAACGCCGCAGAGCAGGGCTTCGATGCCCCGCTCAGACAGGGGCGGCCGTGCCGCGTCCTTTCCGGTCAGGAGCGGGTCGCACCAATTTGTGGGAACAAGCTTGGCACACCGCTCGCGCTCTACTGCCACGGCCTTCGTGATCTCCGCATACTTGGTTTCGTCGCTTCGGAGGTCCGGCGCGGGAGGGAGCGACTGCCAATGGGTCGGGTTGACCGGGAACAGCAATTCGGCTTCAAGCGACCCCTCGTACCATCCGGCCTCCGCGTATTCGTCATCCGCATCGGCGTCGTCATGTTGCGGCAGGTCATCGCGATACTGCGCGTGCATGGACCGCCACTTGCCAAGCGAGTTGAAGAACCCGACCAGGAGCATCCGGTCCCTCGGGGCCGTCTCTATCGGCTGCCATGCGGTGAGCGCGTGAACGACGACATGAGCCGCCCCGGCCGCGCTCGATACCCCGATGGTGTCGGGGTCGGCCAGCCCGCCGGGGCAAAGCGCATAACCGATCACGACGTGCTCGGCGATCAGGGCAGCGACTCGTCGCTCGATTGTTTCGCGCTCATCGGGCTTCAATGCGGAAGTCATGGCTTAGATCGACTCCGCTGCGTTTTTGATCGCCCGCAGTTGTGCGAAAGCTTCATCGATGCCGCGACCTATCTGCTTCGCAGCCGTTGTGATTTGACGTTTCGTTTCGCTATCCGGCAACTCGGACACGAGCGAATTTATAATCGAACTGGCTGCGGAAATTCCCGACAGAGAAACGTTCAGCTTGTCGGTCGCCCGTTGCGCCTTTGCCATTAGTTCCCCCGTAAAGTGATGTATTGGCCCTTGATCCCGCAATTCTTCAGGGTCGCAGCGTCCGCTTCCCCGTAGGCGATCAGTACAGATGGCGCTCCTGCGTTCGCCGCAGCGCGCGTCCCGTCGACGTGATGGAAGTAGAGGCGACCGTGGAAGAACAGGACCGCATGGGCGCGCGGCCAAACCGTCTCGAAAAATAGCTCTGTCTCGGTTCGGGCGAAGATCAGCGCCGTACCGACCCCATGCTCGACCATGCGGAGCATCCAAGGGCGCACGATCGGCGGCGGGCCATAAGGCGGGTTCAGCCACACCCGGCCGTGCCAGGGCTTACGCAGGCCGTTGTCGTTGACCGTGTAGTGATGGTCAGCCATTTCCCAAGGCCGGACGATTGGCGCGCACGGGTCAAGATCGAAGCGTCCGAGCGCCTTCAGGACCGGCGGCGGTGTCAGCCACTCGTCCTTGTCCATGCGGGCGCTCTGGTGCCCGCCCATGCCCGTGAGGCGGTTGCTATCGGCTGCTGCGGTCATCCGACCACCTCTGCTTTCATGTGGTGGAGGAGATGGCCGTCGACTTCGGAGCCGCCGGGCTCGATCTCGATCATGTCGGCCGTGGCGAAATGGCGGAAGGTGCGGAGCCTTGTCTTGTCGAGATCCCAGCCGCAACGGCTGAGCGCGGCTCCCAGCAAACGAAGGTGAGCCCGCGTCGCGGGGTCTTCGTTCAGGTAGGTCCGACGCCCGTCTGTGTCCCAAGCGTCATCCTCGGGGACGTAGCCGAACACCTCTAGGACTTCGCTAAGCGTTGCCATTTAGATTTCTCGGCTCTCTGCTGAAGCAAGAGCGGACGGCGCAAAACAATCGCATATCCAAACGCAGTGAACCGACCATGCGCCGTGATGGCAGCCGTCAAGACTCGGCAACGGGAGCCACCCGAGGCGGCACCAATCGAGCGCGTCGGGAATCCAAATGTAGCGGTGCAGGCGGGCGTCGAAGGTCATGCGACGCCTCCGAATAGCGGCAGAGCGTCGGCGCTCTCGACCTTGCCAGAGGCTTTCATGCCCGCGCGGGCGCGCTCCTTTGGACCGCCCAGCACCAGCGACATGCGGCGGCGAATGTCGGCCTGGTACTCTTCCTCGCGCTCGATCAGCGCGGCGCGCATCCCTTCGCGGAACGCGGCTTCGCCCGTCGTGCCGGTCCCTGCGAACGGGTCCAATACGATCCCGCCCTTCGGCGTGACCAGCCGGACGAGATATTGCATCAGGTCGACCGGCTTCACGGTCGGGTGTTTGGACCCGAGCCGATCGTCAGCGTCGGCTTTCGCGGTGTAGAAGAAGCGAGCGGCGGAGCCGCCGTTGTCACGCGGCGGCATGTCAGTCCGCGGCCCCTTTGCATCGCCGTACACGTTGCCCGTTTTTCGAGGGGCCGATGTTGAGGCAAAGAGTTGTCCCGGCGCATCTGGAAACGCCGCCATGACCTCCGCGCTGCCGTCATGGATGACGTTGGCTGGCCAGCGGCCGTTCCCCGGCTTTGAATTGAGCACTATCCCGCCGGGCGTTCCGCCGATGAATTTTCCGCCCCGAATGTCGGTGTGCTTTTCGCGGTCCCGATTCGCCGCAAGTTTCTCCTGATCGCCCGCCTCAACCCGGCACCCATCGATATTCAGCGCTCCGGTGCCGTGCTGCAGGACGTTCTGCGCTACGGTGCCGATCAGCGGCTTGCGGGCGAGGATCATCGGCTCCCACGCGGGCTTGAGGGCGGTGCCCCAGCCGTTGCCAGCGTTATGCGACTTCGGAAAGCCGGAGCCGTAAACCCATCCGATCTGGTCGCGGACCTCAAAGCCGGCATCCTCGATCGCGCACGCCATCCGGTGATAGGTGCGGGTGCCTGAGAACGCGATCAGGTGCGCGCCGGGCTTGAGAACGCGAAAGACGGCCGCCCAAGTCTCGACGCGGAATGCCACATCGCCGCCGTCCCAGGTCTTACCCATGAACCCGCGTGAAAACACGGCAAACCCATCAGCGCCTTGTCGGGCGCGCTGGCTGGTGTCCGTATGGTCGGCCTGCGAGGTCTTTCCGAACCGCTTAACGATGCTGGTCAGGTGGTAGGGCGGATCGGTGACGCAGGAGTCGATGCTGTCCGGTTCCATAACCGCAAGCACGTCGAGACAGTCGCCCGGATAGAGCGAAATGCCTTCGGCTATGGTTTCAACGGGGGTCATTTATCGCTGTTGTCCAATGTTTCGGCGGCTGCCCGAAGTTCCTTCATGGCGTTGCCTGTGCTGGCTGGCGCTCTGCTGAAGCCAGAGCGACGCGGCTCATAATTGCCCGTCCGATGATTTCCGGGATTTGCGGGACGACGGCGTTGCCGAGGCTTCTAAGACGGTCCACCCGAGAGGGAACCCCATGAGCCACTCGACCCACGTCGGGTTCAGAGAGCCACCAATCTAAACGTTGAGATTCCCCATTCCGTGGCCCTGCGCCTTCTTCTTCGCGATGTACCCCGCCGAGTGCGCCGGAAAATGGTCCCGTGCGGTCGGCGTGTAGAACCGCACGACTTCGTTCAAGGGCCGCGAGTTGGAAAGCAAGGTGTCCAGCGAAGAAGGGGCGCCCTTCCAATCTCTTGCTGACGGCGTGGGCCACATCTTCACAAATCGATCCAGGGAAACGGATTTGTTCGTCTCGAAGTTCAGCGCTTCCGTGCTGGTGCAGATCCGTTCGATGTGATCGGAGGCGGTCGGTGTCGGGATGCTGTGGGTAGGCGACGATCCAAACCCTGTCCCGTAGGTGTGGGGCGCCAAGGTCGGCAGCGCGTATGCAGTGCCATTCCGCGTCATACCCGAGCGCGGCCAAGTCTCCGAGAACGCGGTCCATCCCTCGACCAAGCAGCGCTGCAACGTTTTCCACGATGACGAAGCGGGGTTGAACCTCGCCAATAAGTCGGCTGTATTCCGACCATAGGCCGCTGCGAGCGCCATCAATGCCGGCGCCCGACCCTGCGATCGAGATGTCCTGGCAGGGGAATCCGCCGCAGATGACATCGGCAGCAATTCCATCTGCTCTGAGCCGATCGGCGGTGAGCTCGCGGACATCGGTGTAGCAGGGGACGGCAGGCCAGTGCTTGGCGAGGACGCGCCGGCAGAACGGATCGATCTCGCAGAACGCGACGGTTCGCATCCCGGCTCGTTCGAGGCCGAGAGAGAAGCCGCCAATTCCGCTGAAGAGATCGAGGACATTCATGTTCGCTTTGCGATTTCGGGAGATTTCTGCGTTTTTGTCGTTGTCAATCAGAGAGAGCCCATCGCTTCGCTCCAGCGGGGTTCGCCGGACACGAGGTAATTGCGGAGCGCCGCGGCGGCTTGCGTCGGGGTGATGTGGCTGAGATTGCCCAGGCTTGTCCCAAAGCGGAAAAGCTTGATCAGGTTTGACGGAAGCGCATTGATTGCTTGGCCCTCGGTGGCGTAAGTGGTGGCCCTGAAAATGTCTGCGAAGGCGATGCGATCAGAAACGACATGCGCCCAACCGCAGATACACGCCACCGTGCCGCAGCCGTCCTCGTTTTCATCCAGCGCAGACGCCATGTTGAACTCATTGGGCCCGCGTGGCTGGCGGGCTAAGTGTCTGCCGTGGACAAGCTCGTCCCGTTCCAGCATCCCGAGCACTTGGATCAGTGCGCCATGCTCGACTTCCGTGATCCCGAGCGTCTTGTGGCCGATAAAGTTCTGTGCCAGCATGTCACTTATCCTTACGCGGGAGCCTTCCGGCACCATCAGGTCGGCAATTTCGGAGACTTCGCTAGGGATCATTTCTCTTCTCCTGGTTCATGTTGTGATGCGAGTGCGGTTCAGTGCTTTGTCGCTTGCTGTTCTTTTACGATCAGATCGATGATCGAGGCGTGAACGCCGAACGTGCCCGGCCCGCCGCCGCAGAACCGATTGACGGCGCTTACCGCCAGATCACGGTTGCCGCCCAAGTCACGGACGATGGCCTCGATCAGCTCTTCGGGCGTGATCCCGTGGTCCGCCATCGCCTTGCGCATAAGGTCGTGAGAGGTCGGTTTCATGGCTTGGGTTCCTCTCTCTGCTGACCAGGGCGGGCCAGCGCATCAATGGTGCTTTGCCGGCGCTCGCAGCGGTCAATCTTCTGCTGCGCAATAGCCTCTGTGTTCTTCAGCTTTTCAATCATCGCGTGGGTCTCGTGGTCGACGTGCGGGAATAGGCCGCTGGTTTTCACAAGCCGTTCCAGCCTTCGCCGCTCGGCCGGAAGTTGCGCGTCGGCGGGCAGGTCTTTCTCGTTGCGGCGCATCCGGGGCTTGGACAGGAACGGGCACGCCTTTACCGAAAAGGCGGCGCATTCGTAATGCGACGGAGGCTCGGCGATCGTGCGGTTGATGCTGCACATCGGCCCGATCGGGAAGCAGAGGTGGACGCCGCGAGGCTCGCCACAGACCCAGCAGAGCTTGCGGTTATGCGCGGCGGCAATCTTGCCGGGCGCGACGACGCGGAAATCGGCGACGCCGTTGTCCCAATTAACGAACCACGGAACCGGAAAGCCCCTGTGATCCTTCGGGAGTTTGGCAATTCGGGGCGGTAGTGGCGGAAGATCGGCGCCGGCGCGGTCGAGCCAGCGGGCGAACTTGGTCGAATCCTTCATGGCGCGCTCCGTTGGGCGTTGCGAGATTGAAATTTTCGGCCTTTCTGGAAACCCGCGCTCTGGATCTTCGCCTTGGAACGGAGCCGTGATTTCTTCTTCACCGAACTAAGGATGTCGGCGGCGCCGCGGTAATTGCCGGCCTTGGAGGCGAGTGCCGCCTGGTGGATGGCCGCGGTGTCACGGGCTTTGCGGATTCTCTTGGCCTCGCCGACGTCACTGCCCCGGGTGGTAACCGTCCGCTCGGCGCCTTCCTTGCGGCCGAAGGTGCGGGCGTCGTGCTCGGCGTGTTTCACAACCTCGAGAAATTCCGGGGCGTGCTGTGGCGGGATGAAATCTCCGGCCTCGGTATCGTAGGGGCGGGCATTGAGCGGCGGCCGGTGGTCGACGTCGAAGTCGCGGGCCACCACGGCGAGCTTCACCTTGTTCGGGATCGGCTTGCGGTAGTCGGAAGTTTTGAACGTGCCGGGCTGGAGGATCGTCATTTCCGCTTTGCCTTCATCTTCGCCTTGGCCTTCGGAGCCGGCTTAGCCTTAGCTTTCGGCGCTACAACGGCGACCGGCTTCATGCCGAGGGCGGAGCCCTTCAACAAGGAACCGTAAGGAGCGCGGGGGAAGCATTTGAAGCTCATGCCGCGGCCTCCAGCGCGCCGCGGCCGCGCAGGTTCATGTAGATGGCCTTCGTCGATTGGACGTCGGACCATGGATTGTGTGGCGTCGGTCGAGGAGGCATGCCGAGCGCAGCCAGGGCTTCATCCAAGGACGGCCATTTATGCGCGCCAGATTCGTGGCCGCTCGGGATACGGCAGATCGGGGCGGCGGCCTTCATGCAGTCCACGAGTTCAAGACCGGGCCGCACCAGCATCCGATCGTCTTTCTTGAGACGGGCGAGGGTGGCGAGGATCACGTCACGGTCGAAATCGACATTGAATCCGATCAGGAAGTCAGCCTGCGCTGCGAACCCCACCAGCATGCCGAGAGCGGCGATCTCGCTGACCCCGGAGCGCGCTGCATCGCGCGATGAAATTCCATGCACCGCCTCCGCTCCGGGACGCACGCGGCGCCCGTCAGCCCGGATCCTGGTGCAGAAAAAGTCGCGGGTGGTCCCGTCATTCTCCGCCAGCTCGGCGGCGACGCTGACGGGCCACGGCTGCGAAGCGTCGGACAAGGCGACGTCGCGTTTCAATAGGTCGCTTGATTCCACGTCGATCAGGAGCAGCATCACGCCGGCTCCCGCTGGTAGTTCCGATTCGGCGCCGTCATGGCCTCGATCTCGTCGCGCAATTGGCCCTCGTCGAGGCCCGGGACGATGTGGGTGACCGTGACATAGACCATGCGGTTGAGAAGGCGGGAGAGCGCCGCGCCGTCGATCGAAAGCGACTTGCGCATCATGAAGGCGTGGCCGGTGATTGGGTTGACCACGACTTTCACATGCCGAGTCATTTCGCAGAGCACACCCATGGCGACGTCCTTGTCCGTCAGATCGTCGCGTGCGTCGGAAATCTTCTGTGCGAGCGCCCAGGCAAACCGCAATTGCTTGAGGTTCTTCGGCGCCTTGATCGTGACGAGCAGGTCCTTGTCGGCTGGGATCGACGCGAGGTCCTCGGCGGACAGATGGTCCACCGGCTCGAGCCTGCCGCCTTTCCGGCGCATCACGATCTCGGTGGTCATCAATCGATTCCCAACCGTTGCTCGTGCTGGCGATGAAGCGCGATGATGTCTTCCCAATCGGGTGGGAACATCACCTTCTCAAACGGCCGGATGTTCTCGTCGAATACCGGGTCGAGTTGCTCGGGGTCGCTGACCGAGGCGAGAACCCCGTGGGCCCATTTGCGGAATGCCTCCGGGTCCTTGTCCGGATCGGGCGCGGGCGAGGTCTCCGCCTTCTCGGGAGCAGCAGCGGTCTGTGCCGGCGGTGCGGGCTCGTCGACCGGCGCGGTCGCGGGAGCGTCTACAACCGGGGCGGCGTCGATGACTTCGGCAACCGTCTCCGGGGCCGGAGGAGGCGCCGGCGGCTCCTCGCGCGCGGCCGTCACGTCGCGCACCGGATAATCGTCCACCTCCTCCTTGATCGAAAGACCCTTGAGCACGTCGGCGAAACCGTCGCGCAACACGAACGACCGCGCGCGGAACTGCAGCATCCGCTTCGGGTATTGCGTCCATGGGCCGGACTTGCCCCACAGACCGGCCTTCTTCGCGTCGGCGACGGAGAACGTGCCGGTGATCGGCTTCGGCTCGCCCTTCCGCTTGACGGTGCAGACCGCCTTGAATGCGTCCTCGTATTCCTTGCCGTCGAATTTCTCCTCCATCCATTCGAGGAGGCCGGAGCTGCGCGCCAGACCGATCGCGCCGTCCCCGTAAATCGTCGGGCGCCCGTTCACCACGGCAATCGACTGCAGCGCGTTCATGGGGGTGAGGCCGACTTCCAGCCCGTGCATGATCGCTACCATGGCCTTCGCGGGCGTCTCTAGCCCGCGCGGAGCCATTTCCGCTTGACACACCGCATTCGCGATCCGCCATGCGCTGTCAAAGTCCTGCGGGACGATGGCGCGCACCGCGCCACCGGCCTGGATAGTAGGAAGCTTAGGTGGTTGCAGCTGTTCGATGACGGCGACGTTATTCGACATGGTGTTCCTCTCAGGCCGCAACTTGGGTTTCGGTGACCTTCACGCCCTTCGGCGTCACGCCTGCACGCACGGCCTTCTCGGCCATGTCCTGCAAGAAGGCCGTCATGGAATCGCCATCGGCGAAATAGGCGAGCACCGCCGCGCGGTCTTCGATGACGACTTGCTTCTGGGTGCGCAGCGCCACCGCGCGCCCGCGCGTTCCGGCCTTCGTGGTCGAGCCGCGAACGGGCTCCGGCGCCGGTTGACCGGCCTTCGCCGCGGCTTCCCGCGCCTCACGCTCGGCCTGCTGCTTCTTGGTCAGGAACGGCGCGATCACGGCGTTCTTGAGCCGCTTGAATATCTCGGCGGACTCGATGATCGGCGACCACTTCTGCTGCACGGCCTTCGCGGCTTCGTCGTGCGGCTTCTTCTCGACCACGCGCGCGGCTTCGGCGCGCTTCTGGAAATCCGCCAAGAGGCCGGCAAGGTCGGCCGCGCGGTCGGCCGCGTCCTGGTCCTGCGCCGCTCCCTTGTGGATCAGCGCCGCCGCCTCACGGGACATATCGCCGATGGCGACGCTCAGCGCCTCGAAACTGTCATCGGGCGGCGCATTGTTGCTCATGGTGACGAGCGGGTGCTGATCGGGCCACGGGTCGCCCGCGATCACCGCCTTGTAAAGCTCGTGCGTGATCGGCCATTTTGAGGCCCACATCCACCGCTCGGCCGCGGTCTGCTCGTTCACGTCCTTGTTGCCGATGCGGCAGCGGATCGTGCCGTCCTTCGCGAACCAATAGGCGACGGGGTGGTGCGTGCCATCGCGCGACTTCATCCGGTAAAATCCGGCCTGATATTCGCCGTCGTGGATCGGCAATTGCTCGCCGGCCAGCCTGCGGCGCCAGAAATCGTATTGGTCCACTTCCTTCGTCGCCACGTCGCTCACAACTTCGCCCTCCGCTGATTTTCGTTTTTGATCGCCACCTGCAGCGAGCCGGTAAGCTGCGCGGCCTGGTCGGTTATGGTTTCAAGATCGATGAAGGCGGAGCGGACGCCGGAGAAGTTGCGTTCGGCCCGCGCGGTTTCGAGATTGCTGGTGGCCTCGGCGAATCTCTTGGCGAGCGCCAGCAATTCGGCGGAGAGAAACTGCGTCTTGCCGAACAGGTCGGGCTCGGCGACCGCCGGGTATTGATGACGGACGAGCATCATGCGCCTCCCCCGATGATCGCGGCCCAGACCAGAACCATCGAGACAAAGAGCGCGAGCGACACCAGCGCCGCAACCTCTTGAGCAATTGCAATTGCGAATTTCATTTCGCCTCTCCATCGATTTCCGGGTCGACGATGTTCAATCGCCGGATCGGGATTTCATCGGCGGCGCGCCATGTCAGGATCAGCGTGAGGAAGGCGCCGACCACCGCGCCGATCACGAGCGCCAGAATGATTTCGGGGTTCTCGATCATTGGCCGGTCCTCAGAAACAGGTGTCGCAGGAACAGTGGGGATGCTTGCCGCTTTAGCAGTTCGAGCTGGCATCATGGGACGGCCCCCGATCGCCATCTGCCGCGCAGGCCGAGCAGCCCTCAATGCGCCGTCGGCGCTGTAAGGATGGTTGCGGTCCTGTGGCCTTCGCGATGGCAGCGCGGATCGCGGATAACGCGTCCGCCTCGTCCCAACCGTTCCCGTGTCTGTCGAGATGATCGTGCGCGAGACGCAGCGCAGCGAGCATTTCATCCATCAGGTCGGCAGCTTCGCTGCGGCCTTCGGAAAAGCCCGCGTCGTTCAGGCGGTCGCAGGCAACGCCAATGGCTTGATTGTATCCGCTGTCAAACTCAGTTCTCGCCGCGCCGCCCTCGGCATCGACCGCGCGCCAGAGCTTGCGCAAACGCTCCTGGATCGGGGCGGGGCTCATGCCTCGGCCCTCTCGAACTCGCGGGCGTGTTCCGCCTCGGTGTCTTCCTGGGAATCGCGGGAATCCGCCGCCGCCTCGCTGAGCGCCGCGGTGGCGTCGTCGAGCGCGTTCTCGATCCGCCCGGCGAATAGGTCCGGATCGAGACTAAAGTTCTCCACAGCCTCGGCACCGACCGCGGCGATCAGCGGATCGACCTTGCGAATCAGGACTTCGACGTCGTCGCGAAGCGCGAGAGCGTCCTCGGCGCCGGCCTGCCCATGAACCCGGTGCAGCTTGATCCCGGCGATCCCCGCCGCCGCTTCCGCCTGCGCTACGTACAGAACGGGCAGGGCGGGCAGCCTGGAGGCTTCGAGCAGGAGAGCGCTGGCTTGCACGCGCAAATCGTGAAAGCGCGCCAGCGACGCGCCAATCGTCGTTGCGGGGTAAGGGCGGTCCATCATGATATTTCTCCCGAGTGTCTAGAAAATAATTCCAGATTGGGGAAAAGTCAACACGGGGCTAGAAAATAATTCCAGAGCGCGCTATGAGCGGCTATCCGTTCGACTTGGCCGGGGCGCTTGAGGGTGTCGGGGCTTACGCAGCAAAGGGCGGAAGGTGCGGGGTCATCCCTTCGGGGCTCCTGAAGGTGCCGCTGCGAAAACTATAAGGATGCCGGTGTCCGCAAGGCCCGGCTGGCTGTTCCCATCCCGGCTCCGGCGATCAGGACAGCCAAAGGATTCCCAAGCCTTCCTTGAGCAATTTGCTCTAGGGGGTTTGGGGGTCTTTTGGCTAAAACCCTCCCCACCAACGATCAAAACCTTAAAAGTTTCAGATGGTTAAAGGTCTTTCGAGGAAGCAGAAGAAAGAAATAAAAAAAGAGAGAATAAGGGAAAATGCTTCTGCTCACAGACTGATCTTCCAGGCCCTTAAAATCATCGGGGTCAAGTATTCGTTGGGCATGACGATGAAGATCGCCGCCCGAATCGTCGCCGAGGCCTACGGCCTTGAGGTCGCAGAGCCTACCGATAAGCTGCAAGTTGCGCGGGCGCTTCAACCGATTATCCGCACGAAAACACCAGATCGCGTCGAACAGCCCGTCATTCGCGTCCGACCGCCGCCGAAACCCCCAAATAATGCAAAGAAACTGCGGGATTTCTACGATTCTTGGGAGTGGAAGCGCCTCAGTTACGACACCAAGAAGGCGCGTGGCCGAAAGTGTGAGTGCTGCGGGGCGAAGGCACCCGATGTTCGGATCGTAACAGACCATATAAAGCCGATACGCCACCATTGGGAATTGCGGCTCGATGTCTCCAATCTTCAAGTGCTCTGTGACGATTGCAATATGGGGAAGGGTAGCCGTGACGACACCGATTGGCGGCTAAAGCCACAGGGCGAGAAGTGTGATCCCTATCCCGGCCACAATCCCGATTGCGAGGCCTTCGCCGAAAGCGCGGTTGAAGCTCACGACGGGTCCTGCCGGCCAACGATCCGGTGAGCGGCATCGTTTTTCCTTTTCCGTCTCGCTCGCTTCCGCGCTGGCTTGGATTTTGGCTTCGGGCGATACCGCAAAACCTTGTCCACTATCGCGTCTAAAACCTTCGGGGCTTTCATGCGATCAGCGCCTTGTAGGTGAGCCGCTTCCCGGCAACGGCCTTCACGAAACTGTCGAGCTCGACGATGCCTTGCAGCTTGGTCAGGTCATTGCCGCAGGCTTCGCGAAGCCGATGCAGCACGAACCAAGCCGACTTTTGCGTGATGCCGATTTCCTTGCTCAGTTGCAGGCTCGAAATTCCCTTCCGGGCCGTGACCAACAGATACATCGCATAGACCCACTTGTGCAGCGGGACGTGGCTACGCTCGAATATAGTGCCCGTCCGCACGGTGAAATCCTCCCGGCACTGGTTGCACCTAAAGAAGCCGCCCTTGCGCGCTGTGACGCGCTCGCCAAGGCCGCAGACAGGGCATGTAGGACCGTTCGGCCACAGGCGGCTTTCCAGATAGGTTCGCGCTGTCTCCACATCGGGGAACATCGCGAAAAGTTCAAACGTCGAAATGGTACTCTTGGACATGGTTTTTCCAGATTATTGATTGGAAACGGCAAACATCGAGCGGTGAATGCAAAGCCTGCCGCCGTCGCTGTCAAACTTTATGACGTACCAATCCGGTCCCGGCAGGGGCAGCGACACCTTGGGCGGCTTGATAATCGTGCCAGTTTCGCTGTGCTGGTAGAGGGTCCGAACTTTGGTTCCGAAGGTCATGGAACTCTCCTTTGCCTTATTTCCTTACCCTTCCTATGTAGCTTACTCCCTAGCCCTTGTCAAGGGAGTAAAGTATATAATTCCCCTTTCTTTCATCAGGTCAACGAGTCGATCATTCCATTCCATGCGGCGAGCATAGGAACTGGAATTTTTTTCTGTCTGGAAAACAGGGGTCTTGTATCTAGAATTAAATTCCAGTATATCTAGCCCCATGCGAACCGTTTCAGACATCATCCAATCTGCGGGTGGCCCAGCCGCAATTGCCAATGCGTCCGGGGGTCGAATCACGATCGATGCGGTTTATAAGTGGGCGAAAATCGGAATACCGGATCGGCATTGGCCGGTCGTCATGCCGCTGGCCGAAGCCAGCGCCGATGAAATGCTGGCAGCGAATGTCTTAGCGCGGTCTCCGGTTCTTGAGCCGGAGCGGGTCGCATCGTGACCGCTCACCACAGCAGCCAGAAGCCAACAGCGATCAGGCCCACCGGAACACCGACCGCGCTGCCGATCATGAGCGCGAGCAGGTTCTCGGTGCGGCGTTACCGAGCAGGGGTTCGGAATGGTGGGTGGTGGGTTCGGAATCTACGCCTTTTGCACCAACTGCAATGTCGTGACGAGTAAATCCTAGTTTCTGAATAGTGTTTCTGCGTCGCACGCCGCAGAGAGGGCGGTTCGCGTACAAAGTCGGCGTATGACGGCTCGGGGGCCGTCGACAAAATGGCTTCCATCAACGATCACATCGCGGCTGGGCGCCGGCATGCGATTGCCGTTCTCGACATGCGCGCCGCGCAGCAGGGCGACGAGGCCGCGATGGCGCTCGCCGGCGGCATGATCGCGGGGGCTCGCGACTTCCTCGTTGAGAAATACGGGAAAAGGGCGACGTTCAACCTGCTTTTTGGGTTGTCCGACGATCTGATAACGCCGGAAATTCCGGTCAGCGGACCGGAGCAAAGGAGTGCCCGTGGGTGAAATCCTGATGCAAATGCACCGCGCGCACCGGGAGGTGCGCATGCGGCTGGGGGCGGTTCCTCCTCCGGTCCCGCGATTTGTCCCGCCACCGAGACGGCGAAAGCCGGTGGTGCGCGAGCCGGAGCGCGTCGACATGAGGTGGCGCGGCCATGTTCTCAGCCTGCCGCTCGAACCCATGGGGCCGCTCAACGTGCGCCGCGTCGCTGCTGAAATCGGCCGCTGCTTTGGGGTGACGCCGTCGCAAATGCTGGGTCCGAGCCGCAGCCACTTCATCGTGCGGCCGCGGCAATACGCGATGTATCTGGCGAAGGTCGCGCTTAAGAAGCCCCTTGCAGAGATAGGACGAAAACTCGGCGGCCGGGACCACACCACGGTGCTCTATGCCGTCAAGGGGACGGAGCGGCGGATGGAGGATGACCCGCTCCTCGCCGCCTTCCTCAATCACCGCGCCGAGCAATACCGCCAGCAATTTGCGGAGCCGCAATCATGAACGCGCCACGGCAAGATCAGCGCACCGTCTGGATCAACATCTACCCGAACGGGATTGGCTGCACCGGCTACGCCTATCCGACCCGCGCCCTTGCCCATCAGCTCGCGAGTCCGGGGCGCATCGCCTGCGTGATGGTCCGCTATGAGCCCGGCGACGGGCTGGAAGAGCGGGCGGCATGAAGCCGGTCAGCCGCGAGCCCATCCACGTCACCGATCACGCCGTCCTTCGTTACCTTAAGCGGGCCATCGGTCTCAACATAGAGGCGGTGCGCCAGCATATCGCCGGCGTCTGCGGAATACCCGCCGCTTTCGGCGTGTCGGCCGTCGAGCGCGGTCCCGAGCCGAGATTCTACGTCAGAACCAAGCTCGCGCCTGACGTCTATCGCGAACTCGTCACCTACGCGCGTAAGCACAAGATCAAACGAGAAACCGTAGTCGCGGAAGCTTGCCGGGCTTACCTTGGGATGGCCGAATGAGCGAGGGGATCGTCAAGGCTGAGCACTCGCACATCTGGCAGCGCGAGCAGCACGAGCATTACGTCGAGCCGGGATGGTGTTCGCGACGGCTCTTTGATGTGGAGCGGTTCGAAGGTTCGATCTGGGATCCATGCTGCGGCTTTGGTCGCATCCCGAAGGAAGCGGAAGAAGCGGGCTACCCCGCTTACGGGTCCGATATTGTCGATCGTGGTTATGCAAAGGCCGACACGCGCGATTTCTTAAAATCGTCCTTTGAGCACACGAACATCGTCTGCAATCCGCCGTTCGACATTTTCAAAGACTTCGCGTTGCACGCACTGAAGCGCGCGGACAAGAAAGTGGCGATGATCTGGCTCGTCCGCACGTTGCCGGCCGCGCGCTGGCTTCAGGACACGCCGCTCGCCCGCATTCATTTTCTTACCCCGAGGCCGTCCATGCCGCCTGGCCACGTCATCACGGCAGGCAAGAAGCCCGGCGGCGGCAAGCAGGATTTTTGCTGGCTGGTTTGGGATCGCGGCCATACCGCGGCACCGGAACTGCGCTGGCTTCATCGCGATGGGTCATCAACAGAAGGGAAAACGAATGGCTAGAGGCAAGCGCGCGGAATCGACAGGCTTCAGGAAGCCGCGACGATCAAAGGCTGAGAAAGACGCCGAGGCGCTCGAAGCCGCGCGTGCAGCGCAGGAGGAGGGCGGCGAGGAATCCGAAAAGACCGAGGCCGGTCCCGGACACAATGGCCCCCCGGAGCTAACCGAGGATCAGCGAATCTCGCTGAACTTCACCCATAAGCGCGCATACGAGAACGCGCTCGAAATGAAGAAGGAGGCAGCCCGTTTCTTCCCCCAGGTCTGCAAGCTGGCGAAGGCCGAACTCGGAGCCGAAGCCGTCGACGACATCAAGGAGATGATCGCGCTCGAAACCGAGGAGGGCGAGAAGAAGTTCAAGGCCAATCTGGAGCGGCAGATCAAGGTCGCGCGCTGGATGGGTCTGCCCGTCGGTGCCGAGCCCAAGCTGTTCGCCGACGTCGATCGCACGCCGGCCGTGGACAAGGCCCGCGCCAACGGCAAGCGGGATGGCCTCGCCGGCAATCGGCAATCTCCAAACGCCGATTCCAGCACCGAGCAATACCGCGCCTACATGGAAGGTTTTTACGAAGGCAATTCGGTCCTGGCGCAGGGGCTGGCGCCGAAGCCCGCCGCTGCCGGCAACACCATGGACGACGGCCTCGATGGCGACGGCGAACTCGACGCGCTGGAGCCCGCAGACAATCCGCCCGAACCGGTCATGGAGACCGCGCACTGATGGTGCTCTGCGGCCTCGACATTGCGACAACCACCGGGCTCGCTCTGATGCAGGGCGAACGGTTGCTGCATGCCGAGGCCTTCCGGCCGAAGGGAAAGGAGGACGCGGAGATATTTGCCGGTTTCCGCGTCCATCTCCGGGCGCTCCTGACATCCTTCGAGGTCGAATACGTGGCCTACGAGGAGCCGTTGCGGTCGGACCTGACCCGCACCGAGAAGGACGGCTCCGTCGTCCCGATCTCGAACATGAACACGTTTCTGCGGCTCTACGGGCTTCGCGCGCACGCGGTCGAGATTTGTCATTCGCTGAATATCCCGCACGTCGCCGTAAACCAAAGCACATGGCGCAAGGCGTTCCTGCGCAACGGCCGCGCCGACAAGGATATGGCGCTCGCGCAATGCAAGCTAATGCGCTGGCCGGTCACTTCCAAAGACTCGGCCGAGGCCTGCGGGGTCGCGTGGTGGCTCGGGGGGCATCTGCGCATCGGCTCGGGCGCGCTTCCCGGCGATCTATTCGCGCCGGACGCACAAAAGGAACCAGCGTTAGCGTGAACAATCCATTGAGGGGGAATGCAAATGCCGGAATGGACCGACAAGAGGGTGGAGATTCTGAAGACGATGCACGCCGACGATGCATCGTTCAGCGTGATCGGTGCCGCGCTCGGGATCACGCGCAACGCCGCGATCGGCAAGACACACAGGCTCGGCCTCTTCCGACCTAAAGCGAGCCCCGCGCGGGTTACCAGGGTGCGCGCCGCGGAGCGCGAGCGCCTGCCGATGGGCGGCGGCAATATGGCCGACCGCGTTGCCCGGCAAAGGCGGATCGCTGAGTTGGTGGCGGCCAAGCCTGAAAAGATAACCGCTCCGATCGCGTTCGATCCGGCACACCGTCGCAAGTTGATCGATCTTGAAAATTGCCATTGCCGTTATCCGCTTTGGTCCGACGGAACGCCGTTCGCCGAAAAATTCTTCTGTGGCTCGCCGGAAGCCAATCTGCACAAAGGCATCCCGTATTGCCGGGGCCATTCGGTAGTTGCTTTCAACGGGTATTCTTCCGGCCGCTCGGCTCCGGCCGCGGCTCCGCACATCGTTCTGGAGGCCGCCGAATGAACGCTTCGACGAAGATCGAGGAGTTCCTCCCGCATTCGATCGAGGCCGAGCAGGCGCTGCTCGGCGCGGTCCTTTTGCAGAACGACGTCTTTCTTCTGACCTGCGAGGCGATCGAGCCCGAGATGTTTTTCGAGAGCCTGCACGGCAAGTTGTGGGAAATGCTCGGCGAGCGGATCACGCAGGGCCAATCGGTCAATGCGATCACGCTCGGAATAGCGCTCGGTCCTGACGCCGCCATGGGCTACGGTGGGATCACGGTCTCAAAATATCTCGCCCGGCTGGTCACCGAAGCGGTCTCGACGATCGGCGCGCCGGACTACGCCCGCACCATTCGGGAGTTGTGGCAGCGCCGGCGCATCATCGCGCTCGCGCGGGACGTGATCGAGCGGGCTGTTGGCGGGTTCGATGCGCCCGAGGTCGACGCGCTGCTCGACGAGACCGATCAGCAATTGTGCTCGATCCGGTTCGGCAAGCAGATCAACGGCGTCGCCAGTATCGGCGAATTGGCCGACAAGGCATTGCTTCAAACCTCGCAGGCCTATCAGTCCACCGCCAAGATAGGCTTCGATACCGGGATTGCGGCAATCGACGAATTGATGGGCCCAATCATGCCGGGGGACATGCTCACGCTGCTGGGCCCGTCCGGCGGCGGCAAGAGCGCCTTGGCCGCCCAGATCCTCGCGCACAATTGCGAGCCGTCGCTCAACGCCAATCGCGGCGTGCCGGTGCTGTTCATTTCGCAGGAAATGGGCGGCGCCCAGGTGGCGCGCCGGTCCCTCTCCACCCATACCGGCATCAGCACCAGAATGCAGCGCACGGGCGAGATCGTTTCCGCCGAATACGGCTATCTGCGCGATGCCGCCGAGAGGCTGAAGCACCTGCCTTTCTATGTCGACGAGTCGGGGCGGCAGTCGACGAGCCGCATCATTCGCAAGCTGCGCGCGATGAAGAAGCGCTACGGCATCAGGATGGCGGTGATCGACCATCTGCTGCTGATCCGGCCCGAAAACCAGAAGATGTCAAAGTTCGACACCATCGAATTCGCGGCCATGGAAATCAAGGATGTGGCGAAGGAGTTGGACATCGCCGTGATCCTGCTCGCCCAATTGACCCGCGAAAGCCAGAAGCGCGAGTCCTGGCGCATCCGCGACATGGATTTATTCGGCGGTGACCAAGTGAAGCAGTGCAGCGACATCATGATGACCGTGACGCTGCCGGAAAAGTGGCTGCGCCAGCGCGAGCCGGATCAAGGCGACAAGCTGCGGGCCAAATGGGAAGGCGACTGCCTGCGCTGGGAGGGCAAAGCCGAAATCGGATTCCCGAAACTGCGCGAGGGCGAGGACGGCCGGTCGTGCTCGGTCAGCTTCGACGGACCCCGCATGCTATTCAAGGACTGATCAATGCTCGAAGGAACACCGCCATGGCCCGCGTACAGATCAAGGGTGCGCGTGCAAAGAAGGAAGAAGCGCCCACGGCGCGCCCTACGACGCAGCGCGTCTACGTCTCGAGCCCGACCGTCCCGGGCCACCGCGAGAACCTGGAGCGCGTGGTCGATACGGTCGAGCAGATGTGGAAGCGCGGGCAGCTCGGCCCATCCAACCGGCCGCATGAGAACGAGCGGGCCTATCGCGCCGCCATGAAACTGCGCGACGCCTACGAGGTGGTGCATGGCGCGGTCGGGGGAGCAATGGACTTCGATCGAGTGCGAGGGGCCGCGCGCCCCGGCATGGGGCCGCCGCTTCATTACCTCGAGGCCGCACAGACCCTCAACGACGTGCGCCCCAATCTCTACGCTCTGGATGAGCGCGTGGTGAAACTCGTCGTCTGCGAGGGCTACACGATCGAGCGCGCCGCCGAGCATGTCTACAAGGCAAAGCCGTCGCGCGCGGAGAAGGAGGAGATCGGCCGCGTGTTGCGTCAGGGCCTGGCCGAACTGGCTGATCTCTGGCTCGGGCAAGCGAAAGACGAGGGCAAGGACGCAATTGTCTCCCACCGCGAGCCCGGCGCCACCGATTACGTCGCCCAAGCCGGCGTGATCAATCGACCGACCGAGGCCGTTCACGCCACGGGGAAGAAGATTTTCAGGAAGTGACCAATCGAACAATCCGCAATTGCTAACACCCCAAACTTGACGAGACCCCCGGGGTGAAGCCACTAATGATTCTGCACTGAGATTTGCGCCCGGCCGGAACCAATCCGCCGGGCGTTTTCATTTCGCGGTTTCTGGTCTCCTCGTACCGCGAATGCCCGTGATCGGACGGCCTCCCCCCGACGCACACCGGTCACGGGCTCCCAATTCCAGGAAGCGTAAGCATGGCTTTAGGCACCGTGAAGTTTTTCAATGCGCCAAAGGGTTTTGGTTTCATCGTCCCGGCGAGCGGCGGGCAGGACGTGTTCTGCCATATCCGCGAATTGCGCCGGTCCGGACTGGAAACCCTGAGCCAAGGCGCTCGCGTGACCTACGAGGTCGAGCCCGGCAAGGAGGGCAAAGGCCTTAAGGCGGTCAAGGTCGCGCTGGTCCCGTAGCGCGTGCCCAAGATATTCGTGAACATGCCGGCGTTCGGTCGCATCAATTCGACCGAGACCACGATGAGCCTGATGGAGCTAACCCAGGCGCTGAACGTCAATTCAATTCCCTATTGTTTCAGCACGCAATCGCTGCCCGACATTGCCGAATTGCGGAACATGCTGCTGACGCTCTGGTTCGATCGCCTCACGGATTGGACCCACACGCTCCTGATCGACGCCGACATGGGTTTTCCGGCGCAATTGGTGCTCGACATGCTGGCGTTCGACCAGCCGCTGGTGGGCTGCCTCTACCCGAAGAAGACCAACCCGATCAATTTCGTTGGCCGGCCGAAGCCTGGCGCTCCGCTTCTCTCCCCCTGCCGCAAGTTCATGCAGATGGAGGGCATCGGCGCCGGCGTCATGCTGATCCGCAGGGATTGCGTAGAGACGATGCTGGAGCAGGGCGCGGCAAAGTCCGACCCGCGGCTCGGCACGCACAACGCCGCCCCGCTGCTCGCCCAATGGGGCGTTACCCGCATCATCAGGGCTTTCGACGAGATCCAGACCGCGACCGGGAAGATGTCCGAGGACCTCTCATTCTGCCGCCGCCACATCGAATGCGGCGGACAGGTCTGGGCCAATATCTCCCACAAGATCACCCACGTCGGCCCCTACGGCTTTTCCGGGCGTTTCGCCGATACCCTCAACACACCGATCCCCGGTGACGCATGATCCTCGAAACCTACGACGCCAGCCAAATGTGCAAGGCGTTT
>Ga0181357_1000161_pt1 | contig 22672 bp, 15 predicted proteins | sample Fa13VDMM110DN_FD_130094 | JGI IMG/M metagenome (GOLD analysis project Ga0181357, IMG submission 130094) | Freshwater viral communities from Lake Michigan, USA - Fa13.VD.MM110.D.N | ecosystem: Environmental > Aquatic > Freshwater > Lake | place: USA: Michigan | collected 2013-09-24 | reverse complement strand
TGACCGCAGTCATCTATTCTAAAGAGATTGTGTTTGCACACACGGAGGCGGTTGACCGGTACCCCCTACTCTAGCTTCACATATCAACGGAACCCTAGTAATCCAGAATAGATCTAAATCCTATGAGCAGGGGTTGCTTTTTCTCATTACCCCAACCATTTGCTGCCTTAAGTTAACAGTTGCCTTTGACGCCCAAGTCTGGACCGGGTATTGCACCGTTCCTCAATGGGGCTGAGCCAAACACTCAGCACAGAGTCGTGATTAAAGTTTGTTTATGATGTGTGAGCCATGCACACGAACTTGAATATGGCCGTTGTAATAATCTTGTGATTCTAATACTTTTCTTGTGAACTGTTCTCTTGCTTCAATGTACGAACATTCTGATTTTGATTTACAATAGTAAAGTATTTCTCTGGTGAAGTTTTCGGTGCCTAGTGTGATTACGTCTGCGGTTAATTCTGGGCTTGACCCATAGTACTCTCTCCAATCTGAGTCGATCTTTGATCGTATCTTCTTCCGCTTCTTCGTGCCGTTCTTTTGTTTGACTGTCTTGTATGTTGTTTTTGAAAACTTTGCTAATTTTTTGCCTATGTACTTGCGTCCAGATAGATTATTTGTGATTAGATAAACAAAACCTACACATTCTTCGGGCAGTGTCTCAATTGGGGTATCTTGATAAAGCCATGTCATGTGTGATTTTGAGTATGTGCTATAGTTAGTCCTTCTACCAAGAAGTAGCGTATTTTTCGTCAACTAATGCACTAGAGCATTTGGTTTGACATTCTTGCCACTTGAAAGTTTGGAAGTCATTAGCCCAAAAACTATCCGCTAATACGTTTGCTAATGTTTTTGTGTGTAGATCGAAGTTGTTTGCTAGTTGTTGCCAGTCTAAATTGTGATTGTATCTATTGGCCACCCAACAGCAGGGAAATAACCTACCGCGGGCATCAATGTACAATCCTTTGTTGCCTATCTCGCATAACGGTGTTACACCGTTACGACTTTGAGTTTGATTAAATAGTCGGTTGTTTGTGAATGGAATTGCAGTCCATTCGCCTGCTTCTGACAGAGGAATAACTTCGCGTTCAAAGCGATGTGAACTGCTGACAAATTTTATGCTGGGTTCAAGTGGATCGTCAACGCCATACGATGGATACACACTACCAAACTTTGTGCTCTTGGTCAATTGAAATCTGTCCACACCAAGTTGTTGGGCAACTTTTTTCATGGTGTCTATGTGGTGCTCATTAAACTTGAATGCAATGGCAGCCCATACAATTTGGCAATCACTCATTCTACGCAATGTCTGTAAACCATCAATAATGCTGTTATAGTCGCTATTCACACGGTACTGATTGTTGCTGGCATTATCGTAACCGTCTATACTAAAGTGAACACTATCTTTCGAGTCCAGCAAAGTACCCAATTGAGTCCACCAAGTTAATTTTTTATGTGATCCATTGGTAACAATGACAATTTCAACAGGTTTTATACTTTTAAGATAGCTAATTACGGGTATCAAATCATGTGCATAGATAGGGTCGCCATCATCGCCACAGAATGTAATCTTCTCTACATTGGCTTGCACAAACTCAGGAGTAAAGTTACGTTTGAAAAATTCTAAATCTAACTCTGTGTTCACAAGTCCATCAGGTACTTCTTGACGAGCACACCGAGGACACCGCAAGGTACACTTGCTGGAGATCTCAATATGAAAATGCCAAGTTGCTAACATAGCTCAATTTCTTTGCGCCACTGATTTAAAAATGCCGTTTGTGATTGATCTGTTGAGCAAGTTGCAACACAAGTTGCATGTTTCTTTGTATAAAAGTCCACCACAGAATCAGTGCGAACAAAATCTGTCTGTGTTCCACCTATCCAACAGCAAGGACTGAGATTACCACGAGCATCTATATAAGCACTTTTTTCTTGTTGAGCATGACACTGTATAGAACCTTCAAATGTTTGAAGTTGATAATTGCGTGGCCACTCTAATCTGCCGATCAGTGGCCGTTTGCTGACTTTGGCACGGAACCACTTGAAACCCATGTCTCTAGCCAGTTGCTCACACTCATCAACTTGATGTTCGTTGTGTTGATAAATTAACATGTCTAAATGTGCTGATCCACCTGCTTCTATAAATGCCTGTGCATTCTGCATTAGCTTGTGCCAGTTCACACCTTTTCTATACACGCTATTAGTATCTTCTAGGCCATCAATGCTGAATACCACATAGTCCCGGGGCTGGTTGAACAAACGTCCAATTTCGTGCCACCAGAAAGTGTTTTGTATGGCACCGTTAGTATTCATGCCTAGTGTGATCGTGGGATTTAATTGTCTAACCCATTTGTATATGTCACCAGTATAAGCACCTGCGGCTGGATCACCGTAGTTGCCGCACATGAACACTTTGTCCAGGCTCTTGATCCTACGATCACTGAAATGCTGTTGTATGTGCCCAATGGTCAAATGATGTTTTTGATCTTTACGAAATGTTGAATCCGTTTCTCTAGCACACGCCGGGCATGCGGCTTGGCACACATCAGTTGGCTCAAGGTGTAATACTTTGATCTTACGCAATTTCTACATCCGTGTTATAGCTAGTGAAACCGTTTTCTTTCACAACTTTGAGAATGTTTTCTACCCTGCTGGTTAATTCATCTCTATGACTAACCAGCCAGATACTCTTGTGGCGTTCGCGGCTCATCTTCTTTAGCAAGCCTAGTGCATTCTCCACACCTTGTGTGTCCAGGCCGTTGTCGATCATCTCGTCAATGAACAGCAAGTTGATGGGTGAGTATAAACTTTCCCAAACATCACGGAATGCCCAGCTCATGCTTAGGATCAATCGATTGCGTTCGCCACGACTCAAATTATCAAAGTCCAGCTCACGACCTAATTCTTCAATGCTCACACTCAAGTCGTTCATGAACTTCACTGTGTGTGGCAAGCCAATTCTATCCAAGTAATGTGTGAGACGACTGTTGAGATAACTCAAGTTCTGATCAATGATCTTCTTACGCACAAACGAATCTTTTGAGGTCAGCAGTTTAAGCAAGAAGTCCTGATGGTCTTGCACTCTAGTAAGTTCGTTTAGTGCATCATAATTTACAACTTGCAAGGCTTGACCATGCATGTCTGCAATTTGTTCTGTGTATGGATCTAACTCCGTTTGTCTAGCATCTAAACTAGTTCGTAGTGTGCTGAGAGTGTTGCGATGATTCAGTGCATCTTCTAGTGTGTCATAAAACACAGTGGGTGCTACGCCTAGTTCTCCTAAACTAGCCAGTGTATCTTGGTGTCCTTGTCGTTGTGTATCATTAGCCAATAGTTGCAGTGCAGTTTCACGCAACAGCTCTTCTTTGGCCTGCTTGAGTTCATCTTGTTTGTTGTCATGCAAGTCCTGACCACATGAGTGACACTTGTGATCGTCCAAGGCTGCAATTTCTGTTCGGAGTTTGTCCAACAGTTTTTGTTGCTTGACATCATCTGCGGCAATCTGTCGAATCCATCGATTGGCCTCGTCTATGGCTTTTTTCTTAATGTGAAATGCTTCTAAGTCTCTATGTGCTTGTACTTCGGCATCAATGTCAATGTGTTCAAGATCGCCAATGGCTGTTTCAAACCCTGCACAGTCTTCCTGTTGCTTTTTGAACCACATGGTTCGGCGTTTTTCTAAACTGACAATTTGCTCTTCAATGCGCTTGTTAGCTTCTTGCACAGCACGAATTCTAAACTCTTCGGACTGTATGGCATCTTTGGTCTGTCTGTTGAGTTCTTTAATGCGGTCCGCACGTTCACTCAACAAGGTTATACCCAACAACTGTTCAATGATAGTGCGTTGGTCGTTGGCCTTCAAACTTAGGAACGGTTCTGTGTAGGTGTTTAGCGCCAGCACATGTCGGAACATGTCGTGGCTCATGCCAATAATACGTTCTACAGCATCTTGTGTTTCTCTTGAATCCCCTTGTGCTTCATCCTCTGCGGCCTTGTGTTCATTGTTCACATAGAACTTGAGCACATTGGGTTTGCGTCCACGCTCAATCTTGTAGTCTGTGCCGTTGATGTGAAAATCCAGGCTGACCAACATGTGTTTGGCATTGGTCTTGTTTACTAAGTTGTCTTTGCGGATGTTTGACAATGCTTGACCATAAAGTGCATAACTTAATGCGTTGATAATTGTGGTCTTGCCTGTTCCGTTACGTGAGCCATCGCCGCCCAAGTCCAAGTTTTCACCTAGCACCAAAGTAAGATCATTGCGATCAAAGTCAATGGCTTGTGTGGCTGCGCCCACACTCATAAAGTTTTTGACAGTGAGGTTGCGTATTTGGATCATAAGTTTTGGTAAATCTTCAACAGTAGTTTGTTGTCGTAGAATTCTGATTCAATGTTAGTGAGTTGGTCCGTGACAATTTGATCCACAGATTCAAACTTAATTTCACCTGGCGCCATGTCTGTGTCTACATCTGAGTTTTTGTTTGGTATCAAACTCATCTCACGTAGGTCGTAGTCTTTCACAAACGTTTCTTTGATAAAGTTGGCTTCTTCGTATGAGATCTCAATGTCTAGTCCAACACGCACATGCATTTTGGGCTTAAGAAGCGATGGAGCGTTGTCAATAAGGTTTGCAAGACCGTATACACGATAGGTTGGTTGATCAGGCCAAGCATGAAATGTAGCCTCTCTTCCCCACTCCAGTACAGTAAGGCCTCGTTCGTCGTCACCAGCATCCGCATAATTGTGAGGGAACGCATTACCGATGTAGGTAATATTCTTTTTAGTTTGTCGCTTGTGGAAATGTCCAGTGAATACATGTTCAAAATTCTCAAAGTCCTCTCTTTGTACTTCGCCATGGTCTGGCATCTCTACCATGGCGTTCATCAAGTAGCCGGGCAGTTCGAAGTGCCCGAACATGTACTTGCCGGTTAGTTTTGGAATACGCTTGTGGTCATCACCGCATAGCCAAGGTGCAATAACAACGTCACCACTGCTGAACCAATCGTTACATATAGTAACATTCGGGAGATGTCGTGCCCATTCCACGCTCTGTATATCACGTTTATCCCGATAATACAAATCGTGATTACCAGGAATAAAATAAACATGTTCAAAATTAGCATTCAGGTGCTCCAGTGATCGAAGGCTGTAGTTAAGTGTGACAATGTTGAGACTGGCTCGATTATTGTGCCAGTCGCCTAAGAACATGGCAGTTTCACAGCCTTCCTCTCGGGCCTTGGCAGTGGCCCATTTTACAAAAGCCAAACAATCTTCATTGTGCAAGGTTGAATTGGATTTGAGTCCAAAGTGTATGTCAGTGAAGATTGCGGCTTTACGGAATAGATTAGTCATCTTAATAGTATAACACAATCCAAACTAAAGTCAACGATCAATCTGCCCGCCCATGGCTGCATATATCTCTGAATGAGTTTTAAAAAATTCCTGCCCTCGACGATGATCAATCATATCAGTGTATTCCAAAAACTCATACCCAGTTGTCGGACTGGCATGTTGCAATCGCACGGATAGTCCTGATAACTCTGAGTTTGAGTGATTGTGATATTTTTCATACACTAGATCTTTAACAGCCTGAGTCACATGATCGATGCATAGATGTTTGGGAGTTTCGAGATATATCCAAACTATATCTATTCCAACATTGTCAGCAAATTTGATCAAGTTGTCAAGGTATAGTAAATTTTGTATATTTACTGTGACGCATAACTTGGTTGATACATTTTGTGAGGACAAGGCAGCAAATTGTCTTATATGATGCTCAACATTTTTCCACGTTCCGCCACGCTCAATTTCAAACATGCTGCCGGTATTGTCAATGCTTACTAGTATTTCTACCTTGTGGAATTGATCAAACAGGTCAACAATGTCTGCTGGCCAAATACTGCCATTGGTATTAAATTCTAATTGTATGTGTTTTGAATTGCCTGATGTTATTATGTTGTTTAGTAATTCTTCAAGCCCGGGTAACATGAAAGGCTCGCCACCTAATATATGCAGATATTCAAGGGTGTTTTGTATTTTTAACAAGGAATTTTGAATGGACTTATCAAGATCACCACGAGCAAATTTTAAAAATTGTTTAAGTTCTAACGCAGTAGATCCAGTATCAGCGTGGCGTAGTTCTTCTACTGCAATTTGAGAACTTGCAATAGGGCCACAAATCCTACATTTAAAGTTACACAGCGATGACGGAGTTATAGTGATATCTCTGATAGCCAAATCATCTATCCATCCTCGATCTAACTGTTTGCCAAACTTGTCAATTGCATGTTGTCGTAGACTAGTGCCTTTGGAGTTTTCTATATGCCAGCAAGTGCTACACCCATCTGGCTTGATGCCTTGTTGCATTTGATCTTTGATTTGTTGGGTAGCAGAATTCTGAAATATCTCGGTTAGTGTGTTGTTGTAGATGTTACCTGTTGGAAATTTAAATTTACAACATGGACTTGTGGTTCCGCCAACACCAACAAACAACGAAGTAAATGGCAACGGGCATGTTGTATTGTCCGGATAAAAATTGTCTGACTTGATGGCAGCAGTGGGTTCTAAATTAAATGAGATCCACGTGATTGCAGTACTATCGTGTCCGTACTGTTGATTGGCGGTTTGTAACTCTTTTGAGATATTGTACGGAGCGCAGATCACAACAAAAAAATTGCTGACATCCACACTGCTCACAGCTCGTTGTAGATGGTTGATAAATTTTTGGTCAGGCCGGTGTGAAGTATAAAACACCAGTCGTTGATTGGGTGTGTATGCTTCTTTGTGGTGCTGTTCCAGTAAAGAGAATATCGCACTGTGTTGGTGTGCAATTTCAGCTAGATCTACAAAGCATACCAGCTCAAACTTCAAACTTAGTTTGTTACAAAGTGTTTTGGCTGAGACTGGCATGTGGGTTATTCTTGGTGGGTAATGGTAACTGGTCCACTCATGGCAGCCATACCCAGTTTGCCAGAATTCTGTCTAGTCCACGAAGGATTCAGCCCGTTCATTTCCAAGATGTCATCTCGGATGTTCTGATTTTTCTTTTCAAGATTAAGAATCCGTGTAAAACTATTAGTGATCGCAGCGGTATAGTAAGCAAAGGGATTTTGCGATTTTGATTCGTCAAACTGTAGACCAATTTGACTAAGTTGAAGTAGAGCTTGTCCACGCATTTCCTCATTGTAGGTGTAGCCACGCCAGTTTGAACGAGTAGCATATCGTTCACACAGTTTGATAAACATCATGGCCAGTTTCTTGGTCATGGTGCCGTGATCCTTTGAAAACTCTCCAGTGACTAAATCGCCTTTCCAGTGGCTCTTGCCCACAAGAAACGGCACCTTTTGATCGTCTATTCTGTAATGATAAAACGGGGGAAAGTTCACTCGCATGTGAGTTTGATTCAGCACTGGCTCTTCGATCAACTCAATCAACGGATCGTCATCTACTATTTCCAGTTCCAACAGCTCGTCGAACTGTGTTTTTTTAACTTGTGATTTGGGGATTTTTTTTGGTGCCATTGGGATATGGTCCCAGCAGGTAATCCTGAACACTAGGTCAGTGTTGGGAATTTTCTTTTGATCCACTGGCACACCAGTTTCTCGTTTGAGACGATCTGCACGATTCCTGCGAGCTTCGGCTATGGTTTTTTGATTGATTTTGCTGAGTGTGGGCAAAATAATATCGTATTGATGATCTATAGTGGGATCAACAAACACACAGTATGAATTTTTGCTGAAGTGTATTTCTTTTAAAATATCACGGTTGTTTAGGTAATTGACACGAGGTGCCGGTTTGGTTATTAAAGTCATAGTCTGACAAAGTCTCCTTAGTAGGATTGTAGCATATTTACAACAATTGTCAACCTCTTGTTAAACTACGCCGTTTTTATTAGCGGTAAATAATAATATGGCCAACCTTAACCTACCTCCAAATGTCAAGCAAGATCCTAATACTGGTCTTTATTTTATTACTAACTCCCGAGGTAAAACAGTTCGCGTCAATGCAGACTCACAATCGCAGTTAGATCAATATGTAAAGTCCGTTGACACTGGAGTACCTACCACAGTTACCACTACAGATTCTGATGGGAATCCAAGACAGAGAACATTTGATTCAAACGCTATTATCAATCAAACTGACTCAATAAACAAACAAAATCAATTGATGACTGCGACAACAAGGCAAGCTGGTGTGTTAGGCAATGCTGACGGGTCGTATCAAGATGTACGCACTGGCCAAACAATCACTCAAGAAGAAGCCGCAGCCAAAATAAAAGCTGCTGGCCTACCGCCCGATGCATTAACTGCTGTCACACCAAAAAATTCCCCTGCGTATGGCGCAGCTCAGGCCAATGTAAATTCTACCACTAACGCTCCTAGCAATTTAGCCGGAAACAATGCTGAACCAGCTCCGCAAGCGCAGGGTGGAAACAGTACAGATAAAGCAGTTACAGATTCAGTGCCAGCACCGGCTACTTCTGCTGTTGGTCCTACTACAGATGCACCTTTATCACCTGATGGTGATGAAGCATTGGCTGCTACACAAGCTGCGCAAGATGTTGCCGACTTACGGATAGCCGCCGAGTCAGCCACACCGGTTGATCTGGTCACCGAAGGCCTGTTGTTAGAACAAGAACAGCTAAGACAATTCCAGGCGGACGAAGCTCTCAATGCCAGACTGGATCGTGCTGCTGATGTAGACCTAGCCAACTCAGGCGATCCAGCTCTTGAAGCCGCCGCAAGAGAACGAGAAGCTGCTGACTTGCGCATAGCGTCTGAGTCAGCCACACCAGTTAACCCAGCCTTGGTATCAGCATTAGATCCAAATGAATTTGGCACCCAAGCAGTAGCCGGTGAAGCAGACACCGCTGAAGCTAGTGCTGCCAACCAAGCCGCAGTGGGCAGGGGACTGGCACAAAAACAAGCAGTGTTGGCTGCACAAAAGAAAATGGCCAACAATGGCGACTGGCGTGTACGACTCAGTCTGGCACCAGGTGCAACATATTTGTACAATGCTCCTGCTCCAGGAATTTTGCAACCACTTGCAGTCACTGATGGTGTGGTGTTTCCATACCTGCCCAAAATTGACACCAATTACAAAGCTGATTATGACACTTACAATCTCACACACAGCAACTATCGTGGATATTTTTACAAAGGCAGTTACACTGACGCAGTAAATTTAACTGCTACATTTACCGCACAAGATTCTTCAGAAGCAGATTATCTGTTGGCAGTGATACATTTCTTTAAATCTATTACAAAAATGTTTTACGGGCAAGATCCTGAACGTGGTGCACCACCTCCATTGGTATACCTTACTGGCCTTGGGCAGTATCAGTTCTCAGCGCATCCTTGCTTGGTAAATAATTTCCAATTGAACTTGCCTAATGATGTGGATTATATCCGTGCTCGCAGTGTGAACATAAATGGCACAAATATGTTGACTCGTCGAAACAAACAAGACTTGCCTACCAATCCCATATCAGGTGCAGTACAACGTCTTCAAAATTTATTCAGCAGCCAACGAATAAACAAAGGTGCCATAGACTCACGTCCGGCACCGCCCACACTGGGTCTTAACCAGCCCACATACGTACCAACAAAAATGGACATCAGTCTTACTTTATATCCCATCCAAAGCAGACAACAGGTCAGCAGAGAATTCAGTCTCAGAGGATATGCCAATGGTGATCTACTCAAAGGAGGATTTTGGTAATGGCCACATACGACGCAACCAGTCCTTATTTTGCCACAGGGTACAGTCAGTTTTTCTTAGATGTCATGGAAAACAGACCCATACCAAAAGAAAACGACGACCGTGTGATGATAATCAATCAGACCTATCAGTACAGACCTGATTTGTTGGCATTTGACTTGTACGACAATTCAACACTATGGTGGGTGTTTTATCAACGCAATCCCAATACTCTTACAGCTCCTCCCTTGGATTTTCGTGTGGGAGTACAAATATATTTGCCTAAAATAACCACACTTCGCCGAGTGTTAGGGTTTTAAACCATGGCCACAAATGGAGTTCTCCCCGCAGCCAGTGCAGGTGACGTTGTATCTACTGGATCTACAGCAAGAGATGACAATGCCAATTCTGTTCTTCCTCCCAACGCTCAACAGATTCTAACTCCCACAGGTAGAATTACATCTGCTGGGCAAGGATCAGGCACCAATGCTGTGCGCTTGCCCACATTGGCAACAAACAATGATGTTGGCACGGCTGCACCTATTCGTACCACAGCAGAAACGCAATCTATAACTGAACGCAATAACACTCAAGGAATTGCTGTACAGTTAACAGATGGATCATATAGCAGTTTAAAACGCAATCCTGAATCAGGCGAACTGTATGATCCTGGAACTAATTCTGCACCCATTGGCGGCCCTGGGGTTGCAGCCCCAAATGACGATCAACGCATAGTAACTGCACCTCGTGGCTCTAACACTGTGAGAAATCGTGTAGATGAATTGTATGGTGGTGCCGGCAACGGTATTATTTCTCAGGACAATATTCTGGATCAATATGCCAGTTATACCTATTCATTGAGTTGGTATCTCATGTCTCCAGATGCCTATAACGACGCATTAAAAAGCGACAAAAAAGATCTCAACGGATATTATTTGTTAGCACAATCAGGCGGAGCATCAACCAGTCAAGGTTCAGTTACATCTGACGGCACAACTACAACCACTACTTCTGCAGGACGCAGTCCGTATTTTAATCTAGACTACTATCTTGACAATTTTGTGTTGGAACAGGTGTTGTCCAGTAATCCACAATCCAGAGGTGCAGCCAAGACTGCCACTCTCTCTTTCACAGTGACAGAACCCAATGGAATAACATTGATATCAAATCTCTTTGACGCCTGTAATGATCTTTTTAAGACTACAGGCCAAATTACATCAGGAGTCACAGCCAACTACACTGCTGCACCATTTTGTATGGTGATTAGATTTTATGGATATGATGAAAATGGAAATATGGTATACCCTATTGCACAGAAAACAGGCTCAACAGATAGAAAAGCAGCAGTTGAAAAATTTGTTTTCTTTATCATTACTGAGATTAAACTAAATGTCGGCAATCGCATAATTGAATACAAAGTGACTGGAGCCAGTCCAGAAACTGTCACTGCATTAAGTAGCGATCGCGGCAGTATTCCAAGTCAGTTTAACTTCAGTGGAGCCACTGTGAGTGATATATTGATTGGGCAAGTGCAACAGCAAACAGCATCTAATGCAGCCGGCGATAAAACTCGCAATAACATACCAGTTAAGTCAACGCCGCCAGTGGCCAAAGCAACTGTGCCTAACGGTGCGGCTGTGGTGGACGCCAATGGCAGTTTCACTGGCGAAACAGACAGTCCTTTTACAGTGGTGGCTCCATAATCATGGCAAATTTTTTTAATTTAAAATTTAACAAGGAAAACCCATAATGGCAACATTTGCAAACACTGGAGGTGGCGCAGCAGTTGGTAATCCCAGAATAACCAACGCTGCTCGTAAAGCTGGAGCTACTCAAGTTGGCGGCCGAGGAACCATGCTAAATGATCCACGACTGCTGACAAATTCTACTGGTGGTGTTAATTCTACTACAGGTGCACCACTGAAAGCCAGTGCAGCACCAAAGCCATCAGTTACCACGTCGGGCACAGGATTAATTGCGGCTCTTAATCTATATCAACAACAATTGGCAACTCAATATAAAGAACAAGGATACGTGGCCGACATTTACGCAATAAAATTTGTTGACCCAATGATTGCATCAGCCAGTGTGGTGCCACCAGGGCCAGTGGACAAAGGTCAAGCAGGTAACAAGCAAGGTAGTAATACAGCAGCTGATCAAAAACTACCAGAAAAACAAAGTGTTGCAACCACTGTTAGATTACAAAGTGCCTGGGCCGGCCAGCAGATTGTGCAATTCATTGATCAAGTTATTAGAAACAGCAATTACATAACAGATCAATCTGCTGTGTTTTGGAATGAAAAAACTCAAACATGGGATTTGAACGGAAAAGCAGCACAGCAGTTTGCTTGGTTTAATATTGTGGTCAATTCTGAACAATTGACCTATGATAAATTTCGCAAGGACATGGCCTATAGAATGACGTTTATAATAACACCATATCAAATTCCTGTACAAAGCGAATATTTCTTGCCAGGTGAATTTAGAGGAGTTCATAAAGTTTATAACTATTGGTTCACTGGTCAAAACACGCAAGTACTAGGGTACGAACAAAATTTCAACAAGTTATGGAGCGAAGCAGTAACAGGTACAACAGGTACAACAATTAAACAACTAACTAACAGCCGAGAGCAATGGAAAAAACACGTATTTCGAAATAGCAATCAGAGCAGCCAAGGTGCAGAAAATCAAAAAGTATTTGAGCCAGGTGCTAATGCAGCTGATTATTTGTACACAGCTGACTTGGCCAGCGTTAAATTGTCAGTGATTGGTGACCCAGCTTGGATTCAAAACCCAAACACAACTAGCATAACTGAATCAACTTTTTCAACAGCACCATTTTTATCTGATGGCACAGTTAATGTAAATGCCAGTGGTGCATATTTTGAAATTGCATTCAATCGACCAACAGATTACGACATGCAAACTGGGCTGCTGGATCCAGGAAAAAACAATGCATTTGCTGATAGATCTAAAGGTGCTGCCGGAATAACACAAGACGCAGTGAGTTATGTTCTCGTCAAAGCAACCAGTACATTTAAAAGTGGTAGATTCAGTCAAGAGTTAGAAGGTAGATGGTTAGCAAACGATTATAAAAAACCAACAGACAGAGGACGCGAAGCTAAAAAGACCGCAACTGGTAATGATGAACAAATTCGCCTGGGCATGATGGCTGATGCTGCTAGACGTTCAGGCAACAGCAGTAGTTCTGAAATAGCAACCAAAAAAGATCATGCAAACATGCAACCAACTAATGTGAGCTCATTGGCTGGCGGTATACAACAACAACTGAGACCAGTCACACAAGCAATTGATCCAACACCCGCACAACTACAATCCAGTCCAGCATATATACTGGCACGCCGTAGTGGTAAAACTCCTAGGGAGGCACTAGAGTTAGCAAAGCAAGCATTTGCTGCCGGCACCAATGATTACAGTAGTTCAGCATTACCTGGCATACGTACTACCGGACCAGAAATTGTTAAAGACGGTAATCCAGGCTAAGGAAACACAATGGCAGAAAATATAGAACGCAAGTCAGGTCGGTCACAGAACTTTAGAAATGACCGCGGAGGTACACCAACTGAATTTGGACCTTTTATCGGTGTGGTCAAAAACAACATTGACAGCAAACGCAGTGGCCAATTGCAAGTTTATATCACGCAATTTTCAACTGATCCAAATGATCCCATGACATGGAGATATGTAAACTACCTACCGCCGTTTTATGGCGTTACTCCTAAAGAGAGCAGTATTGAAGGAGTTGGAACATATCCTGGCAATCAACAAAGCTATGGCATGTGGTTTACTCCGCCTGACCTTAATACCAGTGTGTTATGTTTCTTTGTAAACGGTGATCCCAGTCAAGGGTATTATGTGGGATGTGTGCCAGAAATTGGACTCAATCACATGATACCTGCTATAGGTGCAGTAGGAGACGGCGAGTATCGCACTCAAAACAAAGCACAAGAAGCTTACTTTGCCGGAGCACCACAATTGCCGGTAACTGAAATCAACTCTGGCAACAAGCAAATTGATGAAAATGCACGATTCTTTGATCAGCCCAAACCAGTACACAGTGTACAAGCCGCAATATTTTTCCAACAAGGCCTGGACAAAGATATTGAACGTGGACCCATTGGCTCAACAGCACAAAGAGAAAGCCCCAGCACAGTCTATGGAATTTCTACTCCTGGCAAGCCAATATATGCTGGCGGCCTAAATCCTGCCACTATCAGACAACAACTGAGCGAAGGCACATTAAACCCACAAGATGTCAAGGTGGTTGGGCGTCAAGGCGGTCATACTTTTGTAATGGACGATGGCAGTCTTGACGGCGGCGATGCATTGTTTCGATTGAGAACAGCCAAGGGTCATCAGATCATGATGAATGACTCAAACAATTTTATATACATTGCACATGCCAATGGACAAACATGGATAGAGTTAGGCAGTGAAGGAACTGTGGATATCTATGCAACAAACTCAGTAAATGTTCGCACACAAGGTGATATTAATTTTCATGCTGATAGAGACATCAATATGTTTGCTGGAAGAAATATCAACATGAAAAGTAACGTTGACGTTAACATTGGTGCTGTTGCTTCTATGAATTTGGCTGCAGAAAAATCACTTACCGTGTACAGTTCTAACGAATTAGGTATACGTGCTGACGGTAGTCTTACATTGAAAAGCACCTCAGGTGGCTGGGGCGCAGGCAGCGATCTAGCATTAACAGCCGGCAGGATTGACCTAAACGGAGGATCTGCAGGCACAGTAAAAGTACCCAAGCTATTTCCAAAACGCATTATGGATGACGTTACGTTTGACTACAGCACTGGATGGCAAACAGACACAAATGCATTGGAAAGCATTGTGACACGAGCACCCACTCATGAGCCGTATAGCTATCACAACGAAGGTGTGGACGTGGAAGTAGCGTTTAGTGAAGGTCCTCCACCACCTCCACCAACTGCTGAGCCGGTGCCAAGTGGATGGGAACTACAGGCAAAGACATGAGTATCTTTAAATTTACCACTCCTGATGGACAACAAATAGAAGTCAAAGGGCCACCAGCCGGAACATTTGACCAAGCCAAAGCTATTTTTGAAAAACAACTCAATACTGGCAGCCTAGCTGGACTCAAAGCCGGTGATTCTCTCAGTGCTGCTACACAAGCAGCCGCAGGGTTAGGCACAGCAATATCACAGTTAAAACCCAACCTACAATCCATTACTGGATCACTGCCTGATCTTAGAGGTGTGGCAATCAACAACCCCATTGGGGCAGCTGATTTTGTGGGACAAGAAGTAAGTCAGGCCAGCATTGGCACATTGAATTCCACACAGGTACAAGGACTAGTGAGCCAAGCAGGCGCCGCAGTTGGTCAAGCGTCTGACGTGATAACCAATGAAAAAGGCCTGGGCAAGTTTGGATTAGATGCCAATCAATTGCAGTTGTCAGGGCTAATAAAACCCGGAGTGGCTGAACAAATTGCACAAAACCCCGCACAACTGACCAGCATTTTGCAAAGCCCCGCAGTATGGACTGGCGTTGCTGGTGCCACCAGCCTTGCCAAAGTATTAGGTGATGTCAAACTGCAAGGTAAGGTACAACAAGGTCTAATGGATTCAAATCTAAGTCAACTCAAACAGTTGGGTGCTATAGATGGCACCGAAGGCGCTGAAAAACTAGGACCGTTATTGCAAAATGCCACTAAATTTGGAACCGGTCCTGCTGTAGAGTGGGCAAAAGGTCAGGCACCTGGCAACCTGGTCAATCAACTGAACGAAACTGCAAAACAAGCTGACTTCTCTCAGTCATTTGCCGATGCAAACGCTGAGTTAGCAGGCGGTGGCAATCCTTTACAAGCAGGTATACAACAAGCCAAAGGTTTTGCTAAAACAGTAGATCGTGCCACAATTAATGCTGGTGTTGCCAGCATTGTGGGCAATTCTAAGATACCAACAATTAATCCTGGCAGTTTTTATTCCAACACAAAAGATGAAGATCTAACATACACTGGCACAGATGAATTGGTGTTAGCTCGGGTGAACGAAGAACGTGCCAATCGTGGATTGCCGTTGCTGCCCGAGCCAGCCAAACAAGCCACTGCGGAAGAAAAGTTGAAAGCTGCTATTGCTGCCAGCAAAGCTAATCTTGATAAACTTGAGAGCTTGGCCAAAGTTGTCAGCAGTCAGGTACAGGCCGATGACCCGCCAGATCAAATCAAACAAAAATTACTAGAATTGAATGCACTTTATGATGAAGCAAATTCATCTACGTTTACACCTTATTTTGATTTAGAGTCTATATCTCCTTACGATCTTCGAGAAAGCTATCTGACTGAGTATACTCAAATTAAAAAAAGACGCCGTCGTCTTCTTGATTTCATTGTTGACACTATAAAATATCTACGCAATCTGCCTAACCTTGGATTTGCACTTTCAGAGCACTAAATAAAGCATGAGCACATTTATTGGATTCAGCACCATTGACAGATATAAAAAATTCACACTCACTGATTTTGAATTGGTCAAACGTGATCTGCTGAATGCATTTGGTATTCGACAAGGACAGTTGCCTGGACGTCCAGGTTATGGCACAGTAATCTATGATTATGTGTTTGAATCTCAAGACACCACTACCGAACGAGCAATTTTAGCCGAAGTTCAGCGTGTGGCTGCCGGCGATCCTAGGATCTCAATCTACAGCGCAAATGCGTATCCTCAGGAAAATGGTATATTGATCGAATTGGAACTTCAGATTGTGCCTAGCACCGACGTTGAACGACTAAGTATCTTTTTTGATCAAGAACAACGACGAGCCAGTTACGTATAACTAAGCCGTTTATTTTTTCCATAAATAAATCAAACGGATTATCATGGCACGCACTACAAGACAAACAGTAATATTTGGCGTTGAAGATTGGAAGCGCATCTACCAAACTTATCGCGAAGCTGACTTTCAAAGCTACGACTTTGAGACTCTGCGGAAAAGTTTTGTAGATTACATACGTCAATACTATCCTGAAAGCTACAATGACTACATTGAAAGCTCGGAATTCATTGCATTACTAGATGTAATGGCATTTATGGGCCAGGCATTGGCCTTCCGTAACGATTTAAACACAAGAGAAAACTATCTAGATACCGCAGAACGCAGAGACTCGGTGGTAAAACTAGCAAATCTTGTGAGCTATACTCCCAAACGTAACCAAGCTGCTCAAGGCTATCTCAAAGTATTCAACATTCAAACCACAGAAAATGTGTTTGATTTTAACGGCATTAACCTAAGCAATGTCACTGTAAACTGGAATGATCCCACCAACTTTAACTGGCAAGAACAGTTCACAGCAATTATCAATGCGTGTCTAGTAAACACTCAACGTGTGGGAAAACCAGGCAATCGTCAAACTGTATTAGGCGTTGACACAGCTGAATACGGCATCAATCTGGTGCCTGGATTCTTGCCAGTAATTCCGTACACTGCTGTGGTGGACGGAGTAAACATGCCGTTTGAAGCTGTGAGTTCAACCTCAGTAGGCGAAGATTATGTTTACGAGCCCAGCCCATTGGCCAATGGCATTTTTAATTTGTTGTTCCGAAACGATCAACTGGGTTTTTCAGCAGCCGACACCGGATACTTTTTCTATTTCAAACAAGGTGTATTGCAAACCCAAGACTTTAATCTTGGCGAGCGAGTGTCTAACCGTACTGTGCCAATCAATATTGAAGGCGTTAACAATCAAGATCGTTGGTTGTATCAATTGGATACTGTGGGAGATGTGCAGTTTGAATGGAAGTTTGTGGAAAGTGTGTTTGCTGCTGCAACAGAACAACTTGCCCCTGATCAAAGAAAATTATTTTCGGTAACCAGTAGATCCAATGATCAGATCACGTTGACATTTGGTGACGGCGTATTCAGTACAATTCCAGTGGGATTGTTTCGTTGCTATGTTCGAGCCAGCAATGGATTGGCATACATTATCAATCCAGAAGAGATGCAAAATGTAGTAGTTCCCATCAGCTACATCAGCCGCACTGGACAATTAGAAACTGTAACATTCACTTGTGGCATTACCATACCAGTGAGTAATGCGCAGCCTAGAGAAACACTAGACGAAATCAAACAACGTGCTCCGGCCCGTTACTACACACAGAATCGCATGGTCAACGGAGAAGATTACAACAATTTTCCCTTTACCTTGTACAATTCAATTATCAAATCCAAAGCATTGAATCGTGCATCTATTGGAACCAGTCGCTATCTTGACCTAGTAGATAACACTGGCAAGTATTCTTCAACCAACAGCTTTGGCAGTGATGGTGCGCTATGGGAAGACAATCAACTGCCTACATTCTTTTTTACTTGGGCAAATCGTAACGATATTGCCAGTATACTGGCCAACAGTGTAGAGCCATTGTTGATACAAAATAGTTTTATACAATTTTACTATGCTAATTTTCCACGCCCAAGTCTTACACCACTGAATTTAACTTGGAATCAAAGCACTACATTGGCCAATGAAACTTCTGGCTACTTCAAGAACTCATCTAATACTCCCACTCCAATAGGCATTTACAGCAGTAGCAATGCCAAGTACATTCTAGTAAGTTCATTGATAAAATTTGCAGCACCAGCTGGCTATTATTTTGATTCCAACAATCGATTGCAATTGGGAGAACCAATAAGAGCTGACGAAAAACTAACAGTATGGGCAAGCCCCAGTGCCATTTATCTTGATGGTACCAATCAAGGTATTGGTAATTTCAGCAATGGTGCAGGTCCGGTGGTACTAAACAATTTTATTCCTACTGGAGCAATTCCTACAGAAGTAATTCCTGTGTTGGTGACTGATTTAACACCTAGCTTGGAAACTAGCATTGCAGATCAAATTATTCTGTATCGTAATTTTGGGTTAGGATACGACAACGAAACTGCCACATGGTATTTGATTACATCAACCAACTTAAACACCACCACAAATGATTTTAGTTTAGCCGATGCTCAAGATCAGTCAGGCACCGGTGCTGACGAATCATGGTTGATTAAATTTATAACTGATGGCATCAAATACACAGTGACCAGTAGAGCCTTGGTATATTCGTTTGGTAGCGTGTTACAAACTAGATTTTTCTTTGAAACAAATCAACGCATATACGACAGTCGTACTGGCACAGTGATAAGTGATTTTGTAAAAGTTCTAAAAACCAATTCTTTGCCTGACAGTAACGTACCATTGCCAGGCGATATTGCCCTAAGCATCATTGGGCAGCCAGTGGCCAGCGACGGATTTGTGGACGACTTCCAAGTGGTGGTAAGTTACCAAGATTCTGATTCAGACGGAGTTGCAGATGACCCAGATTTCTTTGATGAGATTGTGGCACCCAATGTAAATTCTTCTACCAAGTTGGTGTTCTTTGAAAAGACTGTGGACTTTGATAATCTACAACGATACCTACTGGTAGAACCAGAACGTGTAAATTCGGATTTTGCTACATTGGATGATGTCGAGGCATATAAATCAGAGTTTTTACCTGGACAAGTATTTTATGCATACAACCAAGTTAACTATGTGGGCCTAGCCGCTGGCACCACAGGTGCGTTTTACCTACTGGCAGTAACTACATCAGGTGTAAGAACTTTGACTGATGTCACAACAGATTGGATTGCCAGAGTTGGCCGTCAGAGCATATATTATCAGTATCGACACAATGCTCCGTTAACCAGCAGAATTGATCCGGGTACAACCAACATTATTGACCTTTATGTGGTCACCCAGAGTTATTATACTGCATATCAAAACTGGGTGCGTGACACAACAGACACCGTGCCGTATCCACCGTTGCCCACTATCAATGAACTTAGCACAGCATATCAAGGACTCAATGATTACAAAATGATCAGTGATAACATTGTGGTCAACAGTGTGATATTCAAACCATTGTTTGGGCCCAAGGCCGCGGCTGAACTACGTGCTACTATCAAAGTTATTCGTGCTGCTAATTCTACAGCCAGTGAAAGTGAAATTAAAAATCTTGTGGTTGCAAATTTGAACAATTACTTTACTATAGACAAATGGGACTTTGGTGACACGTTTTATTTCTCAGAATTAGCAGCATACATTCATTCAAACATGGGTGGCATTGTGAGTTCGGTAGTATTAGTTCCATTGGACCCATTAAAGAGCTTTGGTGATTTGTACGAAATACGCAGTACACCTAGTGAAATATTTGTTAATGCAGCCGGAGTTAGTAGTGTGGAAGTGATTACGGCATTGACCAGTACTAATATTCGTACTGCACCCGGTAGTGGAGTGATTTAATGGCCAACACACGCACAGTTGATTTTTTACCAGAAATATTTCAAACCACTGCTAACAAGCAATTTTTAAGTGCCACCCTGGATCAGCTGGTTCAAGAACCAACATTTAAAAAGACACAAGGGTTTGTGGGCCGCCGTGTTGGCCCAGGTGTAAACCCAAACGATTACTATGTGCTAGAACCTGACGCAGTCAGAACAAACTATCAACTTGAGCCAGGTGTAATTAGTCTCAAGCCGGACACCACAGAAATACAAGACGTCATTACCTATCCAGGCATTACAGATGCATTGGGATTACAAGGTGCCATTACCAACAACAGTGACAGATTGTACACCAGTGATTATTACACATGGGATCCGTTTGTTAACTTTGACAAGTTTATAAATTACAGCCAGTATTACTGGTTACCCGGTGGTCCCGAATCAGTAGACGTATTCTCATCAGAGTATCCGCTGACTGATATTTTTGATGTCACACGAAACACAGACTATTATAGTTTTAGTGGGGTAAGTGGCAAAGATCCTTTGCTTACATTAGTGCGTGGCGGAAACTATTCTTTTAACGTAAATCAATCTCCTAACAATTTCTGGATTCAAGCCGAACCCGGTGTGTCGGGCCGCTTGCCGTATTCACCAAACATCAGCAGCAGAGATGTACTAGGTGTAACCAATAATGGAACTAGTTCGGGCGCAGTGACGTTTAATGTGCCACTAAAAAATGCACAACAATTTTATTATAATTTAAATTATCTTGGACCAGTTGACTTGGTGACAGGTTTAAAATTTGATCAGATTAACGGAATCCGTTTAGAAGTATTCTTAGAGCAATACGGCGGCATTGATGGCATAACATCATTGGATGGTCGCACTCTAGTGTTTACCACTCAAATTCTTGATCCAACCGACGGTGGCTGGATTAATCAAACGTTATTTGATCCATTGACTGATAATGCAACTCAAGATGGTGCAGTGGGCAGTTACGACAGTATTCCTTTTTCCTACACTACTGATGTACCAGTCAATCAATATTATAATGTTTGGCGTATCAGTTATGTGAACTATGGGTCTGGCACCTATCTACAGCTTAATGTGGTTCAAGATATTGCTGTACTAGACAAGTTTAATATCTTATACGGAGATCAATATGCCAGCACACAATGGTACAAGTTACAATCAGGGTTCCTTCAACAGATTCCATTGTTAACAGCAGCTAATGATTTTGTTTGGTATCAGGACAGCGTCAATCCAGAAATTTTTGGTCGCATCAGACTGATTGATGAAATTAATGCTGATGTCTTGGACATTGATACTGACATACTAGGTAAGAAAACTTATACCAGTCCCAATGGAGTGATATTCACTAACAATCTCAAGGTTAGATTCATTGGAGTAGTAACACCCAGTAGCTATCAAAATCAACTGTACTATGTGGCCGGTGTAGGCACGGCAATACAACTGCTACCGACCAGCAATTATATCACACCGGAAACTTACACTGAGTCTGCCAGTGTGCCATTTGACACAACGCCATTTGATGTGGGCAACTATGATGCCAGTTTAAATCAACCACTGGTTCCTGATTACATGACCATAGCATTAGACTCGCCAGATCTAAATGCTTGGACACGCAGTAACAGATGGTTTCACATTGACGTAATAACTGCCAGTTCATCGTATAACAATAGTTCGCTAGCATTGGACAATGTATTTAGAGCTAAACGGCCAATCTTGGAATTCCGCGGTGGCCTGAAGTTATTCAATATGGGAACGCAAAGCAAGCAACCAGTTAACATCATTGACTTTGAAGAAACAGATGCGTTTAGCAATATTAATGGCAGTATTGGCTACAGCACCGATGGGTATAATCTTATCACTGGCAGTAGAGTTATTTTTGCCGCTGACGTTGACGAACAAGTAAGAAACAGAATTTATCTAGTAGAATTCATTGAACCTGACTCCACTGATGACAGTACTTTGCCGGATGGCAGTACTTTGCCAGCACCAATTATTAATTTAACGCCTACTAGTGATTCTGAAGTATTGGTAAATCAAAATTTAGTTTGTCTTTCTGGCCTCACTCTCGAAGGCATAAGTTTTTATTATGATGGAACTGAGTGGATAGAAGCCCAGGAAAAAACAACCACCAATCAACCACCATTGTTTGATGTATTTGACGCAGATGGAGTTAGTTTAAATGACTCTGTTGTGTATCCTAGTAGTACATTTATTGGTACTAAATTGTTCAGTTATGCAATTGGCACCGGTGTTGAAGATACTGTGCTGAGCTTTCCGTTAAAATATCTAAGTTTAAACAACGTAGGAGACATTGTATTTGACAATAACTTCTATACTGATACATTTCTCTTTGTTAGAAATCAAAACAGCAATGAACAATTGATCAGCCAAGGTTTTGTGAGAGAATATGTTGACCGTACTGTTTACAGCAAAAAGATTGGATGGCAAACTGCTGCAACCAAAAGCAACATCTATCAACAGTTTAGTTTTGTGTATGCAGCAGATACTCCGTTGCAATTGGATGTTGCAGCCACACCAGTAGACACTGTTCCGTCAATCAAAGTTTATGTAGACAGTGCATTTCAAGACCCTGATGCTTATTCCTACACAACCACTGCTAACACCACGGTGATTA
>Ga0181357_1000158_pt1 | contig 22889 bp, 36 predicted proteins | sample Fa13VDMM110DN_FD_130094 | JGI IMG/M metagenome (GOLD analysis project Ga0181357, IMG submission 130094) | Freshwater viral communities from Lake Michigan, USA - Fa13.VD.MM110.D.N | ecosystem: Environmental > Aquatic > Freshwater > Lake | place: USA: Michigan | collected 2013-09-24 | reverse complement strand
TGAGCGACAGCGCAAGATTGGCGATTTGAGTTTCAGTCATGGCTTTTTAAAATGAAGCCCTCGCCGCCCACATGAAAGACGACGAGGGCTAAGGACTCCACCAACCACGAGGAGATTTTAGGCGAGCGTGTAGGCAATCGTCCAAGTCTGCGTATGGGACACGCCGCTTGTAACGGTGCCCCAAGTGACATAAACCCAGGCATCGTCAGTCAGCGTCACCGGCGTGATTGCAGCAGCGCCAGCCGTGGAATTGAAGTTCTCAAACCCAGCAGCATTGCCAAGAGCGATGCCGGTGGAATAACCGTCAGCATCGCCGGTTCCATCGTCGTAGATGTAACCCACGGTGCCTGTGCAGGCATCGCCGGGATCGCCGTGATCCACAACGCACATGTGAGGCAGCACGCGAGCGCCTTTCGGCAAACGCAAGAGGTAGAGCGGGTCAGCAGTCGCGGCGGTGTAGCCGGTCTTGGTGACTTGCAAAACATGCAGATTGCCGCCTGATTGTTTGAGGTTAGGAGCTGCGCTCATGTCAGTAAGCGCATCGAGTTGGGACTGTCCAAAGGTAGTATAAACAAGAGCCATAATAGTAGAGAATTGAGTTTAGGAATGGAGAAAGAGCGGGAGCCTTTCGACTCCCGCTCAGGATTGGGTTACGGGCTTTCGTCCGCGTAAATGCGAACGACCTTTTCGTTTTCGGTGCGAACAGCACCGCAGCGATAGACGCCACGGATCTGTTTGCAGTGGCGACGGCTTGGCAGCATGTCCATGTGGGTGTTGCGGCCACCTTCGGCGAACTTGATGCCGGACTTGTGCCACGCGAAGCAGGTGCGGACATCGGTCGAAGTGTTCCGAGTCAGCAGTTCGGTGCGAACGAACTTGAAGCCAAGGAAACGGTCGATCTTGCCGTCCACGAGAGCTTTCACGCTCGCGTAGTCTTCGGAGGTCATTTTGTCCACCAGCAGCATGTCTTGAAGCTGCTGTGAGGAGTGAGCAAAATAACGGTCGCCGTCATCGACTTCCTGCTCGTCCAAGAGCTTCTTGGCGCGGCTGATCTTCGCCAGCGTCAGGCCGCTGTTAGCGGTCGAACCAGAGGCGACGTAATCAACAGCGATGGACATTCCGCCAGAGAACGAGTTAGAGGTCGTGCCGTTCTCGCCGATGTAGCGAGTGCCATCGAATGCCTGGATGATGACGCGGTCTTTGGTGCGGTTAGAGGCCGCAGCCATAGATGCCACTTCATCAGAGTCAGGCAGAGCGATGGTGCCAAGCTGGATTTCATCATCTTCATCGAAGACAATGACCTTCTCGAACTTGCGTCGGAAGATCCAGTAGCTATCGCCGGTCGAATCGCCGTCTGGCGTGTCGCCCTTGCGTTCGGTGACTTCGGACATTTCGCCTTCGTCGAGTTGATTGAACTTGCGGCGTTTGCCGGTGATAGTCGTCGGCGTCACGGCAGTGCCGAGACGAGAGTCCATCTGTTGTGCGAGCATTTCCCAATTTTTGGAATACTCGGTTTCAAAGTAGGTAGGTAGCTGGTCACTCATAGCGCATAAAGAGATTGGATGATTGCGAGAAATGGCTTTTCCGAGTCGTGGATTTGCCGGGTGTTACCCTCTCGCGGGTGTCTCTTTCGAGGCCGCTGCTTGGCTCTCGCGGGTATCCCTGGCAACAGGGGCCGCTTTGACTCTATGGTGAAGGGGCGGAACTCTTTGCTAAATGTCAAACGCAATTTTACTCTGCCTTAAATCCACACGCGGCGCGAAGCGATTGCATGGGAAATGCCGGGCCAGGATCGACCTTCCGGCTTGGTGCAATGTCATCATGGCCGACGACGTCGTCGAGCTTGTAGCGAGCAACGAGCGCCTTGGACACTTCTTCGCAGGCATTGAGTTGCGCCACGGGATAGACTTCCCACTTCTTGAGTGTGCCGCCGTTTTTGTGGCGGGCTTCGACCGGCGGAAACTGTGACCAACGCTTTGTGAGCCGCTCGTCATCGCCAGCGTTGGCTAACTCGATGCCAATGGAGCAAGTGTTCAGGTTGCTGTAATTAAGCCAGCGCGAGACTCCCGCATGCCCGCAGGTGACGTTGAACGGGCGGCACTGGTAAACGGTGCCGTTGCGGTCGATGACGATGTGAGCGGAGGCACCCTTGGCATCTGGACTGCGCCAAAACTCAATGGAGCTTTCCGCCGTCGCTCCACTCGTGAAATGAATCACGAGGAAGCGACGAACGGGCATGGCAGATCCGCCCGGTATCGGACGGCGCAAAGCTCCTTCGAGCCAATGGTCGGCGCTGATCTTCATCGGCGTTTCATGCGTGGTTGAGTGCCGTTGCGCTTGTGAGCTTCGGCAAGCTTGCGATCCACCCAGCGGTCAAGCCGGTGCATGGCAAACATGACGCACAGCAAGAGGCACGCGCCGACGAATGTCCAAGCTAGCGTTTGCGCGATCATGCTTTGACCCCCTGGAGCCGCATCATAAGCGCTGCGGCTTCCTGTTGGCGTGCTGGGCCCTCTTTGCCAAAGTAAGCGGCATGCCAAGGGTTATTCGTGTTGCGGCGAATGTCTTCAGCCTGCGCCTTGCCGTCCATCACGATTCCCGCTTTGTCGTTGCCAACGAGTGCGTCAGGCTTCATGAGGTTGGATGCCAGCAGCATTGCCTTCACAGGATCATTGAACTCTCTCTTTTCGAGATCGAAGCCTAAAATCTGAGCGGTTTTCGATGCTTTTTCATAATTCACATCGTAGCTCATACCCCATTCCCTACGAAGCTCCGCTTCCTGCGACTGGACGAACTCATCGAGCTTTGCCTGTCCCGATTGATGCAGCTTCGCCATGCGCTGCATGTCAAACTCCACCAGTTTTTGCGCCGCAGCCGGAGGAATGTTCAGCGTGTGCGCTAGCTTGGCGAAGTCGCCGATCTCGGCCTCGTTCCACGTCAGACCTGCTGGCATTTCTTGCGGCTTAGCGATCTTGTAATCCTCGACTTTTGCCGGGACGCCAAGCACATCGCGGATTTGCGAGTTGAACTTTTCCACCTCTTCCGGCTTCGCGTCTGGAGCGGGAGCCTTAAGCGTGGACTTCTGGCCGATGAGCTTCGATGCGTTGGCATGGCCGCGCATGAGTTCAAGCGGGTTTGGATACTTCGCCAGCGTGGCGGCGGAAGGCTTGAGATCGTCAGGCAAAGCGGCGTCCCAGCCCGCTCTGAAGTTGCCTTTGTCATCGAGCGCGGATCGGAAGTCCCAAACGGACGATCCACCGCCTTCGCCGTCGCCTTGTTGCGATTGCTGCTGACTTGCGCCGCCGCCGTCGTTTGAAGCACGTCCAAGCAGAGTTCCGCCGCCGCCTTGGCTAGCACCGTCGCCGCCTTCGCCTTCAAGAATGAATCGTGGATGAAGTTTCATGGGTTATGCGTCCTCTCCGGTGAAGTCGTTTTCCTTGGCCGTGTCCTTTTTCTCCCCTGGCAACTGCTCTTGCAGCTTGGCCTCGGCTTTGAAGAATTCTGCCGTTGAAGCCGGAACGCGGCGGTTAGTAGGGTAGCGAGCGGCGATTTCCGCCGGCGTCGCATGAGCTTTGAACCACGCGACGTATTCCGGCGTCTTGTCACCCATAGCCGGGTGCTTGGCTGGAGGCGTTGGAATCTGGCCTGCGTCAGCGAGCTTGTGAAGGCGCTCGACGGCAGAACTACCAGGCTGAACTATGGAAGGCTGAACAATTGCAGGAGCTTCAGACGCGTCTTGAATCAGTCCGCGGCGCACCATCTCGGCTGCGAGTTCGTCGTCGCTCATCTCGGCGAGAGATGGCAGCGCATCGACCTTATCTTCGTCTTCTTTTTCCGGTGCGTCGCCGGCAATGAATTGCAGGTCAACAATGCCCGACTCCTTGCGGATGGCTCCCTTGACCGTCGGTCCGACTTTGTTTTTTAGGTGGCAAACATTGCCGTCAATGGTGCCGATGACAGCGCCGTCATTCGTGACGAAGCCTTCGTTGATTTCGATTTTCATGGTGGTGGATTAAATCGCCCGCGTTGGTTTGTCGGAAAATTCGTCATCTTCCAAAAGCTCCGCGCCGCGAGCTTGGCGGCGGAGAAAGTAAGCCAGCACATCTTTCTGACCGTCGCGTTGGGCGGCAGCGTGCGGGTTGAAATTGTCAACAGCCTGGAACACAGGCCGAAACATGCCAAAATGCTGCTGTGCCGCTGTGAGCACGACGTTAAACGCCTGCGATCCTGCAAGCTCAGCCCATGCGGCATTCAGCCTTGCAGCGCGGTCTTTGCGCTTTGCTTCAATCTCTTCGGTGGCTGTCATTCTTGCGTCTCGGTGATGAATGCCTCCACTTCGGAGATGGCATCAACGTCTTCGTGTTTCGACCATAAGTATTCGCTTCCCCATTGAGCTTTGCGGTCTTCGTATTCTGACCACAGCGTGGCGATCATTTTGTCACGAATTGCAAGTTGGCAAGCAACGTCAAAAAGCTCTTCGGTCATCGCGGCAACATGCCGGAAGTAATGCTTGCCCAGGCTTTCAGAGTCTTGCGGCGGATAGGTCATTTAATGAGCTTCGAAACCGTGTTCAAGAACCGAGCATGCGCGTGTTCAGCTAGTTCCAAGGCGTCGCGCTCATCAAAACCAGCGGCATGCGGAAGGGCAAAGCGATCCTCAAACTTCCGGCCTTTGAATTGGAACTCAAAACGAAAGCAGTTAAAACCTTCGACGAAGGCGCGGAGAATGTCGGACTTTACCTTTTGTAAGTTTGAACCGACGTCGAAACGGTAAACCAGCAGGTCATTCCCACGGGTGAACGGTTGCGCGAGATCTAATTGTGAACGCTCACTCATGCTGCCATTGCTCCTTTCAGTGCTTCGACTCCACCCAGGTTGCCAACGGCCTTGGCTCCCTGTTCCATAACTTGCATCTGCGCAGCTTGTGCCTGCGCCTGCGCCTGCGCTTCCATACGCTGCTGGACGACTTCTTCGTCCAAAATGTAATCGGTGGGAACGCCGGCGTCACGAGCGCTGCCACGCGCCCAACGAATCCAGTCGAACGGCTCCATGACTTCGGGACGCATAGGAGCAAGCGAGACAATGCGTTGAATGTGCCGGTCGGCGTCGATGTTGCGGAGCGATTTAATCGCCAAGGCGAGGCGAGATGAAAAGGTGACCATCGGATTCGGCACGATGCCGACGAATTCAGAGACGCGCTGAATCGCCTCTTGCGGAGGCGTTGGCAGCATTCCTGATTCCATCCACATGTTGAACAATCCCTGGAGCATCGGCGTGTGCTTTTCGTTCACGATCCGCGAAAAAGCCGGAGTGATGGCGGTGATCTTTTCGGCGGCACGCTCGTTGATTTCTGTGGCAGTGCGGATGCCGTCCAACCCTTCAAACATGTTGAAAAGTTGCGCGTGAAACTTCGCACGAATGGATTCTTGGCGCATCTTCACGCGGTCCTGGCCGACGTTGTAGTCCCCGCCGATTTGCAGCGGTTTCGGCTCCATCATGCCTGTGTCGATGTAGGTGATACCGCCAGCAGAGAGCACGATGTCACCCTCCATTCGGCTATCGGCGATCATGGCCGGGCGCACGCGCTTCTCGGCCTCGCAGTCCATCATCATCTGAAGGAAGTTGATCTGCCGAGTGTCTGGCAATGCGGCAAAGCCAGGGCCGTAACCGTAGGCGGTCTTGCCTTCTAGCGCCGTCCATTTCAGGAAGCGCCCAACGCTGAACGGGAAATAATCAAAGCCCGATTCCTTCAGCGTGTGCTTCTCACCAAGCTCGACGTAGTAGCTGGCGAAGGCTTTGCCCCAGTCGGCCATGCGGGCAATCTCGTTGTCAGGACGCTCGCTTTCTGGCCGTGGGTAAACGGCGTGCAGAATCTTGATCTTTGCGAGCTTCTTTGTGTCGTCGGCCAGGGCTTCGCGGGACTTGGTGGACAGGTTATCAGCGCCGAAATGCTTGGCACTTTCTTCGATAGTCCACTCAAACTCCCTGAACAAAACATCGACCACGCCGAAACGATTCTCCTCGATGCAGTAAGACGCAGTCGGGAGATGCTCAAAACGAAGCTTGCCATCTTCCAGCGCGTAGTAGAGCGCCGAGGTGCCGAACCCACAGTGCGAGAGGAGATCCTCGTGTGCCTCGGTGTAATAGCTCGAATTGCTCAGGTATTCCCGCGCCAGTTCCGAGCATTCCTGCGTCCACTTCTTGACCCGGTCAGAGCCGCGTAATTCGCGGGTGGGATCAAAACCAAACCACGGCTCATTGGCTGGCATCATCCAAGACATCAGCCCCCCGGCCATTGTCATCAGCGCATCGCCTGCCGTCGTGTCGAAGAGCAAACCTTCGCGAGATGTGTCAGGCAGATTGACCTTGCTGGAGATGCCAGCCGAGCGGGGAGCCATCAAATCGGCGATCTCCTGCCACTGGACAAGCCACGGCATTCGGTCGGCCTGCATTTGCTGCCACCGCTTGCTAAGTTTTTCCGCCTTTTGGGCAGAGTTAGAAGGTTCAGGCTTCACCGGTGTAAGCATTGGCTGTTCCGCCTAAAGTCGATGCAAGGCCACGATTGCGGCTCATGCTGCCAAGAACGTCACCTCGCATGGCATCCATGCCACCGATGCGGCGTTTTTCCGCGAGATTGACCTTCTTCTGCGCATCTTGCGTTGATGCATCTACGGGCGCGGGAGTAGGCGGCGGCGCAGGTGGAGCCGATGCTCCACCGCCAAAATAAAGGGGCCAGCCGAGGAGGCACTTTTGCAGGAAGGCGAAGAGTGAGATTGTCCGCATGGCAACTTAGGGCGGAACTCGCCCAGGAATTGCAAGCGCTTTGTTTAGCAGGTTAGAAGCTTTGGCAAACCGGGCCGCTTTACCGCGCCGGGCAAAGCCAAGCCAAGGTAGGGCTTGCGGAAGCCATCGAGCGGCTACGCTTAAATCGCCAGCCAGCACCCAAAGGAACCAGCAGTCGGCGCTTTCCAACGGCTCCACGTCCCACGGATCGTTTAGCCTGCCCGGCTCCCAATCACGGCGCACAGGTCGAGCCATGCCGAATGCCTGCGGAGTCGATACCACATATCCACGCTCGAAGTGAGCAGCGAGATCTTGATCGAAGCTCATGCCTGGATGCAGCCGGTAAAGCCTGCGAACTTGCTCAATCGGATTCATCGCCTGCCCACGAAGCTGAATTTCGTTGATCCACTTCGGCGCTCTCGTGGCTTGTCGTCGGCCTCCAGGTTGCTGTTGATGAATCCCTGTTCATCCGCCGCGCCAAAGGTAATCATGGCGTCAGCGCCGTGCGAGTTGATGTCGTGCAATGGCAGTGCTCGAAGCGCACCGCTCGCGGCCTTGGGCTGCGTCCGGTAGTTGGACAGACAGCCGATGCCCGAAGGCAGCGACTCACCGAACTCATCGACCTGGAGCGCCTCGCAAGCCGGGTCGAACCACATGCGCGGAAGCCGGTCACGAACGGCATTGATTCCGTCCCACTTGTCGCCGGCGATGGGAATCGTGATGATCTTGTGATTGGGAATGCCCGCTTCTGTCAATTGCTGGCGGTAGGTCTTGGAATAGCCTCTGTCCCGGTAATCAACGTCATGCGGAAAGAAGTGCTTGGCGATGCTCTTCCCGACTTCCTGCTCAAGCTGGCGAATCCATTCCGCTGCCATGACAGCTCCCTGCCCGGTCGTGAACTTGAACCGATGCCATAGGATGTCGCGCCCGGCCTGCTGTCCAAGCCAGCAACTTAAGCCGTCGTTGCCGATGTCCCAGAAGGTCGAAAGCGGGTATTTCGATTCGATGGCAAGCAAGCGGATCCGCCCGCCGCTTTTGATCGTCACCATGCCGGGGAAGATTTGGCCGCTCACAACGGAGCGAACGCACTCATGCGCCACAGTCGGAAACTGCGTCCAGATGTCGTCCTTCTGTTCCGCCTTCTTTTTCTCATACCATGCCCACCTGGAGGCAGGCAGGATGATGGCATGCTTCTCCTGCATCTCACGCATGTAAGCCAGCGTCTCCGGCTTTTCTGGCTCGTGTCCTGGCAGGTCGTAGGAAGGATGACCGAACCACGGGAAGAAGTGCAGCCGCCAGTCCATTCGCGTAAGCGGCTTGCCCACCATCGAAAGCGCAAGGTCGAAGATGTCGCGGGCAATCGTGCCCTCGCCGCCTTCCATTGTCGTCTCGATGTCGATGATACCGGCGGCGCCGATGGCATTAAGCGAGCCGCGCTTGACCTTCCTGGCTCGATCTGGAGCCTGCGCAGACATTGGCCCGGCCTCCGACCAGTGCAGACGGCGCGGAGTGCCACCCATGAAGCTTGTTCCCGCCTCCTGCCTCGATCCATTTGCCCAGTTCAGACAGCCCTGCGCATCGCTCGCCAGCGGGTTAACCTTGTGAATCTGTCGCCAGCACGCGGCAATGACAGGGTTCGGATGCAGCGGCCCGGCTTTCCACGCAGCGCGGGCGATGTCGAGTTTTTTGAAGGCATCGTCCTCCTTGAAATCGACGTGAGCACAGTGCGTTTTCGGCGTCGTCAGGCACTCGTCCAGGTAGTCGAGCACGATCAACGTGCTCATGCCCAGTTTGCGGGCCTTCGGCGTCATGTTGCGGCTGTGGCGATCACGCAGGTATTGTTCCTGCTCGCCGCGCAAAACGAACGGGATCATGCCACCGTCGGCATCATCTTCTGGCAGGATCTGGTAAAGGTTCCGCATCCTCCACTCTTTGGAGGCGAGGCAGGCGGCTATTTGTTCGGGCGGGATCACAAGGTCACGAGGCGGAACTCCTTTCCAAAAAGCAAGCGCCGCCGCCTTTTTGATCCCTTGTTATTGATTGCTCATTCCCTAGACGCACCGCAATCAACAATTAGCCCCCCCTTGTTGTTTGCATTGTTCATCGGCTGCAATCAACAAGCCACCCCCTCTTGCCGTAAAAAGCGCAGTTGACATCCTGCGCCGAGTTCCGCCTTTTTGTCGCACGGTTGCCGTTCGTGAGCAGCTGACAGCTATCAACGGCACCGACAGACGCGACGAGCGAGCGGATTGCTAGGCACTCACGGACCAGCATGCCAGCGTCACAGGCTTCATTACGGCCTTACCCCCCCCCTTGGGGAGGGCCGTGGGAGGGGCCGAGCGTTTACTTGCGACCAAACGTGGCCGCAATCGCCTCAGACAAGCCAGGGATCTCCACGCTGCCAGAATGTTTCACCTCATCTGGAGCATACCAAGCGGAAGCTTTGCCGACTTCACGAAGAGCACCGGTCGCGGCTGAGAAGTCGCCGATCTCCTCGGCTTTCCCCGCTATGCCTTCGAGTCGGTCGAGCCACTTATCCTTCGTGAGTCCGAACCTCTTATCAGCGGCCTCTGATACTTTCGTTCTTAGTTCTGCGATCCTGTCGCCGACATGCTTCGCCAGCGCTTTCCCCTCGGTCTTACCCGTCTCATACGAGCACTTGCCATTGCTGACGTGTTCGGTGTAAGCCTGGACAGCAGACATGCCCAGTGCGACCGCTTGCGCAAAGGCTTCGTGTTTTTGGTTTTTGAGTGCAGGCATAGGTAATGATGCGGAATCTGTGGCAAGAAGTCAAAGTTTATGCTGCAAGGCCCAATTCGCGTGGTGGATCAAGCAGTCCTGCCAACCATTTGCCAAGCGCTTTTGCTTGCCTGCCGTTCTCGGTGCCTTGCATCCAACCAGTGTCATCCACTGACTCAACGCGCCAGCGCTCGCAGATGTGGAGCCTTTCGACTTCATTGACTCGGCCTACATGCACGCGAGCGCCGGTTCGCGCCCACATTGGCAGAGAGCGCCATTTCCACTCGGTTGTGCCGCCAATAAAAATGATGTCTGCATTTGCCGGGATGTCTGCGGGTGTCATACCATCTTGAACGGCTATTGCCAGCGGCCAGCCGTAGCGAGCTGCGATAGGCGCATATTGTTCCCACTTCGTTAGCGTGGCCTCACGGTCTGCCACGACATCTGGCACAAGCACCCATTTCGGGGCTAGTCCCTGCGCTCTCACGTTGCCCAACATTGCCAGCCATGCCGCTTCATCCCACGGTCTGCCCGTTGTCCAACTTGCAAAAGCGTCGTTATCGAGCGCAAAAGGCATCCACGGGCGAAGTTTTGTTTTCTTCATTGCGGATGGGCCAACAAGCCAGCCGATGCGGCCATCGTAACGACCTGACCAATAATGGACAATTGCGCTGGAATTATTGGACGGCATCACCATCAGTTTTCGCTTTACGTCGCGGGCCATGATTTGCGCCCAATGCAGATTGGTATTCGTTGTCATTTTGTGGTCAGGTCAGGGATTGCCTACACTTATTGCTGTCCGGCTCAATGAGGAACTCGCACTCGAAAGCGATAATCGCAGGTGGATGGATGAACGATATGAGCATCATGTCTCCACGTGGAGCAGTGCGGCGTAAACACGTCTCACAGCCTTCGCGCCAGTCCCAACTGCCGTTTTCATCGAATCCTACGCCATCACATCGGGCCACATCATTAGGAAGCCGAATCAAAGCGCTGTTGGTCTTCATTTCAGGTTATTTATTTTGTTACCTCAATAAGCCCACTTGGCATCGCCCAAGATCTCGTCCGAGTCAGACCACCATTCGTCCCACTGGCTATTTGTAGCTACGCTCCAATCAGGAATTGTTGCGGCTGCGTCTTTGCCGGTCAGCGAAACTGGAAGCCACTTGAGCCTGTTGTTCGGATAGATGGCAATTTGGCCGTTGGCGAGTTTGATGACATTGCCCTCTTTGTGTTCTTCGAGTAGCTCACAATCGCCAATGTCCAAGGTGCCGGAACCTTGGGATTCTGGGAGGTAGTCAATCGTGAACCAGTAATGACCGCCGATGGGTGGCAATCCCTTGCCAAGGTTAACGAGCACCGGCACATCGCTCAACTGATCTTTGCGCCATAGTTCAATGGATCCTGACAGGCACTCCCACATCTGGACCTTGTGCAATGGCAATGCCGTGTGATCGTCTTCCGGCTCAAACCAATAGACGCATTGAGGTGGAATCTTGTCGAAGCAGGCAGCGTATCGCTCCACCCACACCTGGAAGCACAAGGGTCGATTGCGCATCGCTCGAACAGAGACAAGCCACGCGGGTTCAAATTCGTCTTCCGGGCCACCGAAGGCATCGCATCGGATAAAGACTTTAGTTTTGGGAAGGTTGATGTTTCGCATAGGGTTTTGTTTTGTGGGATTATTGGTGGCGCATGCAGCGCATGCATTTGCGGACGCAGCCGTCATGTGGAAACCAGACGACGCCGGGGAGTTGGTGGACGCCGTTTGCTGCGTTCGCGCATGCGGCCTGCCCGTTGAGCAGAAAATGAGCCGAGTCGTGGTGTAGTGACTGCATCCATTGGCCGATTCCGACCGATTGAACTGGCGGCGGCGTGGTTGCATGCAGCGCAGATTTGTCTGGCGTCGTGGTGGTTGCATGGCGTCGATACATCCAGGACTTGAGTGTGCTCACCGGCAACCGCAATTCCTCGGCAATGGAGGCGAACGTCCGGCCTTGTCGCCGTGCCTGGACGGTGATCTCGCGCAGAATAGGTGAGTGCGATTTCAGCCGTGCCTCCTGTTCCATTTGGCGATGAACTCCGAAAGCTTCAGCCCCTCACCGTCATTCATCCGGCAGGCGCATTTTTCGTGCGAGCATTCGATGAAGGCGCAGCCGGGCAGGTAACCGAGTTGCGGCTTGGCATCGCGCCTGCGCTTGCATTTGGCAGTTAGATTGAAGTGGTTCATGATGCGCTCGAAGTCGGTCATGGTTTTGACCCCTCCCATTCTGACAGTGCCTGCATTCCATTGCGGAAATGCAGCTTTGTTGGGCGTGGCGGTATTGCAGGTAATCTGCGCATGGTGGCGATGAGCTTGGCGAGTTTGCGCCCGAAGGCGTGGTTGTTGGGATCGTGGTTCACAAGCGGATCGTGGATGAGGTTCATGATTCGGAGTGTTCTCTGAATTGGAAAATGGAGCCGAGAAACTTCAGCTTAAGCTCCCAGTGCCGTTTTCCGCCGCGGCTTTTGTCACACCAGAGCGTCCGCATGGCGTCGTTCAGGCCGGTCTCAGAGTTCTCATCGGTGCATTTCCTGAGCATGAAGACCTTGTCGGCATCCTGGCCGATAGCCCTGGATTCGCGCAGCTTGCCCGAATCGTTGAGTTGGCTGGCTGTCAGAATCACTTTACCGGTGCGGCGAGCGAGACGCTTCTGGCGGCGGGAAATACTGGCGAGCACACCTTCGCGGGTGTCTGACTTCCTAGCGCTGCTGTCTTCCATTAGTTGCAGGTAATCGACCACTACCACGTCGCAATCGGAGCGTTCGATGTCGGCAAAAATGTCGGTGGCGCTCGCATCCTCTACGTCCACGAGTTCGACGTTTGCGCTGCGTTTAAGGCGTGCCACAGCGCCGACAAGGGCTTGCTGCTCCCCGTTGGTCAAAACGCCGTTGTAGAGGCTCCCATTGTCAACCTGGGCACTGCTGGCGAGGAGACGCAGCATTTGCTCGTTGTGGGGCATTTCCAGCGGATACCAGCGCACCTTGCGGCCATCCATAGCGGCGGCTTCCGCGCAGTTCTGGATGATGGTGCTTTTGCCGTCTCCAGGTTCGCCGGCGAAAACCCAGACCTGCCCTGGCATCATGCCCCCCGTGTTTCGGTCGATGGTCGGAAACCCGGTGCGGATGCCGGGAAGTCGGCCGGGATGCTTTGACCGTTCTTCGATCTCGGCAAGCAGCGGGTCGATGGCTTCCATCAGCGTGTGGCTTTTGAGCAGTTGGCCAGGGAGCTTTCCCGCTTCCTCCATGATGCCTTTGATGTCGTCCACAGTCGTTGCCACCTCACCGTCTTTTGCAGAGAAAAGTCGATCCAGTGCCCTCGCATGCGCCTCGATGTGCTTCCGCTGGCTAAACAGTTCGCGCAGGATGCCGAGATAATACGGGAAATGCGATGTGATCGGCACAAAGCTGAAAAGCTCCGAGATGACCGCCGGGCCACCGACGTGGTCAAGCCGTCCAAGCTGACGCAGGCGATGCGTTACATTGACGGGATCGATGGGACTGCCTGCGATGGCCTCGTCAACAAGCAGCACGAATATCTCGCGATGTGCTGGGTGCTGGAATAGCCCTGGCGGCATCGTGTGCAGGTTGGCGGCGATGCGGTTCGGATCTTGCAGCAGGCAGGAGAGAACGCCTTTCTCGGCCTCGTCGCTGAAAGGCATCGGGCGGTTGAAGGTGCCGAGAAGTTCTTCGGCGGATGGAAGTGGGTTGGTCACAAGCAGGATTGATATTTTGGTTTCGTCACAGTCGGCAAGGCTCCAAAGCCGGAATCACATTCTTCACGCAGTCCTTGCCAGCCTTTGCTCAAAGTGAAGTTAATCATCGCGATAGCTCGCTTCTCTCCCATCTTCAGCATGTCAGAGAATTGTGCTTCCATCATGGTTGGCGTGAGCTTTTTCTTGAGTTCGGTTCGGTGCTTCTGCCATTTCTTCCACGCTTCTTCAAATTCAAGTGAGGCGAAAGGGAGCGACAGCGACTCTGTACTTATTGAAGATGAAGATGAAGATGAAGATGAAGGGGTTGATTTTTGCTTAACCTGGGAGGTTGGTTTTTGGTTAAGCAAAAGCGGGTTTCCGCCCTTTGAACCTGCTAATTTGCGGATTTGTCGCAGGTTTTCGTCGGCAACCATGCGCTTAGAGTACAGCGCACCGTCCGACTCCCTGCGCTTTGCTACGCCATAGGTTAGTATGGTGGTTAACGCGGTGGTTAGCTTTTGCTTATCCAAACCCAGGAGGCGGCAAAGTGCATCTTCTGGCATTGGCTTCCCATTTAACAGCAAAACGCCGCGCTCATCGGACTCGTGCAGGAGGCAAATAATCTCCCACCAAATGCCGCGAGTCTCAAAGTCCAGCGATTGAACGCCTGGGTCTTTGCGCCAGTCGGCAGGATAAAATTGGAAGGCAGGTAATCTGCCACTGTTCTTGGCGTCACTCATGGAAAACGGGCCTCCCCACGCCGCCAAGGCTGGAAACCGGAGTGCATCGGTGTCCTTGACGTGTGGGGAGGATTTGTGATTTCGTTTTCATGCACTCTTGATGCCGTTTCCAGTCGGCAGGGTTAAAATGTAGCGTTTTGGCTGGGCTGCAAATTTTATGATCCACGACCAGCTTTAATTCCGAGCTTGCTGCAAAACTTCACATGCTGGTTTTTCTCGTGTTTCACGAGCGGCTTCTTCCGCACGACCCACGCGTATTTGCCGTGCATCACGATCTTTGCCCGTGGACAAGCCAGCCGCTGGTCACGGTAAGATCGAACGCAGAGTGCCTTTTCGCATTGGGCCAAGGCTGTTTCTTTGAGGTTGACTGCAAACGGACCAGCGACGGCCACAAGGCCAGGGTTTGCGGCCTCGACCGCTTCAACATTTTTAGAGATTTTCATGGTGTAAATAATTGATGATTTCAGTCTTAGCTTCTTCCCAGCCTTTGCAGACGCGGACTCGGTAGCCGTGCATCGACAGCCGTTCGCGCCATGCCTGCTGTTCCGGCGAGAGTCGCCCGCCAACACGTCGTTTCATTTCGATGAACAAACCGTGAGAGCCGTTGCAAGGAAAGGCCAGGAACAGGTCGGGCACTCCAGGCTTCACGCCTTCTGCTTTGAGCCTGGCGGCTGTGGCAGGGTGCCTCCAGCCGCCGTTTGCAACCGCAAACAGGCAACGCAGTTCAGGCATCGAGCCGCTTTGCAGTTCAGCCCACTTCATGAGGCAAACCTGCTCGTGATGTTCGGAATTAACTTTGTATATACTCATAATGTTGAAAGTGCTTTCTCGATTGACCACCCGCGACGCAACCTGGTCCTGATGACGTTTTGGCCCAGTCCAAGCCTTCGCTCCCATTGGGCCAGACATAAACTCTCCCCTCCCCATGTTAAAAGACGGCTACTAGAACGGTTTCCATATTGCTGATCCTTTGTAGCCCACCGGCAATTACTTGGCTCGTAATTGCCATTGTTGTTGATGCGGTCGATTGTGTGATCCTTGGACGGCCTCAACCCCATGTCATCGAGAAAGTTTTGGAAGCATTCAGCCCACCGCTCGCACACGGCAATTCCACGTCCGCCGTAACGATGCCAGTCATGCCTGTTCTTGTTCATACATCGGTTCTTTATACCCCTCCAAATAGAGTATTCGGTGGATACTTCGCCATCTACCGCGTGGCCGTGACGCATAGACTTAATTTTTGCGTTTTCACGAGATAGGCATCCGCATGATCGCGACCGTCCATTTAGAAGGCCGTCCCTGCGAATCTTTGCGACAGTGCCGCATGAGCACAGGCACACTAAAAATCGAATAGATGGAGGCTTTGCCAGGGAAATAACTGTTAAGCGTGTAAATACATCGCCAGCGTGTATCTGTCTTTTTTTGTGGACAGTCACGCGGTGTTCGGAGTCGAGTGAGTAGGGTTTCACTCCTTCTCCTTTCGCATCTCACGTTCTGCCGCGCAGTCGGCGCAGAGGTCGCCGTCTTCGGTTTCTTCCGCGACGGGATTCATTCGGCCAAACATCGCGGCGCAGTCAAGACAGCGGTGCCCGTGGTGAGCGTCGAATCTGGCGTCTGAGACGACCATAGAATTACAGGCACTCATGCGCGTTTCAGCCCTCCTGTTTTAGCGTCCTCGTAACCACGAGCATAAGCGTTCCGGCGGATCGTCTCGCGGGTAGAAACAATCTCGTCGTGAGCTTCCTGCGTCCGCCGAGCCATAACCACGCTGGCGAAGAACGACAGCACGCTGCCACCGAACAGGGAGCCAAGGAGAAAAATGAGAACAGGACTCATGGCTCGCCTCCTTCTACCTGGAAGACCTCGACCAACTCTTGCTTGTCGGCCTTGCGACCCAGCGCACCGGCACGAGTCAGCGCCTCGTTGAGCCTATCCTTGGCCTCTTTGGACGTCAGATTGTAAACGATGCGCTTCGGCGTCTGTGACGCGATGCCAGAGCGTTTGCGCACGGCTTCTTCCAACGCAGTGATGCTGACGCTGGCAGCTTCCAGCATGTCGCCGTCCGTGATTCCAAACGGTGCCAGGGCAGCGAAAGCCTTTTGCGCGTCGGTAACCTCGCGGTTGCCGGGCTTCGTCTCGACCGTCCACCCAGGCATTTCGCCTGCTGTGACACGAGCGCGAAAAGCACCTTCAATTGCAGCCGTCATGAGTTTGACCATTGCAAGGCCACGGTAAGCGCCAAGCAAGCGCTCAGGTGGAAGCTCCATTGCACGAGCAAACAAAGCGGCGCGTTGCGTGTCACCTTGCGGAGCCGTCGCCGAGTCGAGCACCTCGACCGTTTGCAGCGCCAGGGTGCGCAGCGCCGGGCATGACGCCTTGGCCTTACACCACTTGCACCATTCGCCAGCCCGCACGTCGTCGGGCGTAGAAGTTGCGGCAGCGTCCAGCGAAGCCACGAGCCATTCGTGAGCCACAGCCAAAGAGCTTGCATTGTAGTCGGCAATGGTCGGCTTGCCTGCCCACGGTTGCACGATGACAACGCGGATCTCGGCGACGCCGTAGCGCAACCAAACAAGTGCCGCCAGCGCTGCAAGTTGCGCGTTGTCAACGGCCACGGCGGTATCGCCACGACCGGTCTTGTAGTCGAGGACAAGGGCGCGGTCGCCTTTGACCAGGATCAAGTCGGCTTGACCCGTAAAAATGAAGTCAGCCGTCGCTTGCGGCGTCACGTCGAGCACCTTGCCAAACGCCGTCAGTCCAAGCCTGCGCTCATAGAGCGTCTGGTCAGGCGTCACCATGCCGGGTGCGCCATTCCATTCCTCAATGACCTGCGCGGCTGCATCGCTGCACATCTCCAAGGTTTGAAGCTCTGACATGGAAAGCGTGCCAGCGTCAGCTTCCAAAGCCAAGACGGCATGGATGCGCGTGCCGCTAGCTGCGTCCTCGCGGTGCTCCTCCGGAGGCGCAAAGCGTTCGAGGTCGAAAGAGGCAGGGCATTCATGGAGCCGCTGCATGCCGGAGGCGGAGGGCACTCCGCGTCGTTGGTCGGGTTGCGTGTTCATTACTTCGCTCCTCCCTTCGTCGTCAGCTTCACAATGGACGGCCAGAACTTGATCGCGTGGGAAAGCGTTTCCTCGTCGGCCGTGTGGGGCGTGGCGGAATCTTTGTCCGTGATACCGTTGCGCTTGAGAACATCCAGCGCAACCAACCAGTTAACGCCGCTAGACTTGATAAGACCTTCGATTTGATCTACGAGCGTCACGGGTGCGACATCCACCAGGACCGGCGACTGCTCAGCCGTTTCCACCTCGACGACCTGCGCTGGCTGTGCTGCCAGCGCTGGCTTGGTGAACAGCTTTGACTCAGTGGTCGGCGTCACGTCGCGTTCTGCGGTGTCGATAGCCTCCTCCGCCGTCAGCATGCCAAGGGTGATGTCAGGAGCGTAGAGTCGTGCAAAGAACGCAGCCGCACGGTAGCGGAGCATCAACTCCGGCATGGTAATCCACTTGGAGCCGTTCTTCGTGCTCCACCCCTCGGACTTCGCCATCTCAAGCGTGATCTTCGGCCCTTCGAGCGTGGTTTTGTCAGCCTTGCTTTTCGCCCAAGCGACGCAAGAACGGTCCGATTTGCCTTCGGTTCCTTCCATGCGGAACTGGAGCGGCTCGAAACGTCCGCTGGAATTGACCATTGCGATAAGGAACGTGGCGCGAAAACTTGGCCGGCCATGAATGACGTCGATGTTCTGAAGCACCATGAATGGGTCGGCACCGAGGCGTTTAGCGATGCTAAGGCCGATGGCGCAGTTGGCAAGATTCCCGCAGAACTCCTTGGGGACCAAGGAGGAGGAGGCAAACATCTTGGCTTGCCGTTGCAGCATTTCGAAGGCCGCGTTTTCGCGAGCGATTTGAGCGTCGGATTCGACGTGGGTGGTGGTGAGTTCGGTGTTCATTATCGTGGTGGTGGTGGTATTGTGTGGTGTGGTGGAGTGAATCTCCCTCCTGCCATCTGCCGGTGCAGCAGATGGCAGACGGGAAGCTCATGCGGTGGCTTTTGCGACCGCTGCGCGTGCGGCGATTCGTGGAATATCCACGCTCAATTCTGGGTCAAGCTGGCGTGAGGAATTGTCGAACTCTGCAAGCATGGCCTTGAGGGCTTCGAGCAGCTCAGGGGCGGCGGATATGAGGCGGGCGTTGGCGGCTTTTTCTGCATCTGCTTTGCCTGTAGAGGCATTCGTGTCTGCTATGCGATCACCGATAGGGCCGGTGACGGTGAGGTTATGGACGGTCCAAGGTGCGGGAGTGTGCATGGTGGTGGTGGTGTTGTTTGGGTTATGCCCACAGAATAAGGGCGACTGAGAAAAAAGCGACGGTGCCAAGAATCCAAGCGGCCATCATGCCGCAGACGGCGGCGCTGAACTCTTCGGCAGCGAGGTTGGATGGTTCATGCTTCATGGCTTGGCCTCCTGTGCCCAGATAGTCCAGCGTGCAGCCATCCTTGTGACTTCGTGTAAAGCATGCTCAAGCTCCGTCATGGTGGACAAGAAATCGTCCACGACGACTAACGCTCCCTGCGTATTGCCCATGTCGTAATCGCTGGCAGCTTCGCGCAGTTGGCCGGAAGCCGTGCCGAGAAGTTCGAGTAAGCCGTGAAACTCGCAACGTGCATCAAGCAGGAGGTCTGAGGTAAGTTCGTTCACTTCGCGCCTCCTTTCTTGGCTGACTTCGCGAGAAAGTCGGTGACCAGTTTTTTGAGGATGGAGGAAACGGACTCGCCGCGTTCAGCAGCCAAGACGCGCAAAGTCTTGTGCTGCTCCGATATGATGTTTGTGCCGATGTAAATGAGCTTCATGCGCAGCATCCATTTCACATCGACGCCACCCCGTCAATCGCAGATTTTAGTTTTTTGCGATTTTGTTTTTATGGGTCAGGATTAGCCAGCAATCCGGCTGCCACCATTTGCTCGTGCGTCTTGCTCATGTCCTTGAAGAACTGGGGAAAGGCGTCGTAAACAACCAAATTTTGTCCCCGCTTGGACTCAATGAGCGCGGCCAGTTGCGTGTTCGTGTCGGATGGCAATTGACCTGCGTCGATCCACGGTTGAAGGATGTCAGCGATGCCGCCAAGCTCCGCGTCTGGATGCACGTTGATTTCGTATTCCGTGTCCACCACCAGCCAACGAGTGCCATCAAGGACATTCTCCCAGCCAAAGAGATACTGCGTGTCTTGCTCGGTGCGTAGCGTAGGTGGGCGACTCAGGCTCCAGAGCGCTTGGCTCAGAGGTTCGGCGGCAGAAGATGGAATGTAAAGGATCATCAGTAAAGACCAAAGTAGGTATTCATCACTCCCATCAAAATAGTCGGGTCCGCATGTGCCGTGGAGTAGCACACCACCTCCGACGTTTTCCCAGTGAAGTATTCCCCCGCGTCCGATGAAGACACACCGCGCCCCACTCGCATTGTCGTGAAAGTAAAGTTTGGCGTTGCGGCCGTGTTTTCCGTTATTGCCGATGCCGCGTTGACCTTGAGATACCGCACTGGGTTGCTTGCCTGGAATCGCGATGCCGCAATCAAGTTGCTGCCGTTCGCCAAAGTCACAGCCGCTGAACTGGTGCCGTTAAACTGCACGTTATAAGTGGTGCCGGTGACGACTCGCGCAAAGCCCACAAAACTGTTCACGTTTGTCCAGTCGTTCACGCCAGTTGCGCCCGCCGCCAACAATCGAGGGTATGATTGCCCGGCCAGATTTGCAGCTACACTCGCCGCCATGTAATTCGTCCACGCCGCCGCGCCACCGCCAGACACAGCCGCTTGCAAAAATTGTCCTCCCGAAAACAGGCAGGCAGGCTTGCCATTCACCGTCTCCAACGTGCCAGCATTGACAATCCGTGGTTGTGACGCGGCAGTTGCTTGCTCCAAATTGGCTCCACCGTTCTGGTGATACACCGTCCGCACAAACGCTGAATTTGATCCCACAAACGACGTGATTGCGGCTGTGTCTAAATCGCCCAGCGCCGTTGCTCCAATGTTTTGCTCAGTCGAATCCGAAGAACGCCGAATGCGTATCAATGGTCCCGTGTAGGAAGATAGAAGTCTGCGAGAAAGAGACCACGCAACAGTCAGATTGGTTGTATAAGCATCCAGCGCCCCCACAAAACCACTGCCGCGAAAACGCGTCCTCGACAATCCAAGACCGTTGGCAAGTGCTGGCATAGGTTATTCTTTCCAGAGGATGACCTTGCCGCTGGTGAGATCCATGTTGCTGCCACGAATCGGGTAATAGCCGACCGGCAACGTTTGCGCGGCCAGTCCAGACTGGTCGCCATCGTAAGCGCCCTCTGGGTTGCCAGCCGTCGGTGCGATGACGGCATTGATAACGGCCTCCGCGATGACCGTGAAGCCGTAGAAGTTGAAAGCGGTGGCGTCGGTTCCGGCGACGACCTTGTATCCCTTGCTGGCGTGTTCTCGGTTCATGGCTTGATAGTGATAGGGTTTTTAGCAGATGCTTTGGCGCGTTCATTCAGCGCCACAGGAACGGCAGCAACGGCAGCGGATTTGCCCACGTTCAGCCAGCCAGAGGACGTGATGCCGATGAAGGTTTTCTCGCCGCTTGGCAACGTGCCGCAAGAGCAAAGCAGCAGAGCCAGACATGGGACGGCGATGCGGGAAGCCAGTTTTGACAAGCCGATCTCCGCGCCCCAGGAAAGGACGGCGGCGACGCCTGCCACGACCGCAGCGGTTGTGTGCTCTGGCACTCCTTGGCCGGCGAGGAATGCCGTCATGGACACCGAGGCCGCAGCGATGAGCTTGAGCACTTGGCGAAATAGCCAGCCACTATTGGTCGCGGTGAGAGAGAAAAGTAGATCGTTCATTTTGGGGGAGTGGACAAAACTTCATGCGAGGCACCGAGGTGGCGCAGGAGCATGTTGCGAAGTTCTTTGCGATCCGTGTCGCATTCGGAAATGTGCTTCTCCATCACGTCGAGCCGTTCGGTTCGCTCCGCGTTGAGCACCTCAACAAGTTGCTGGTTGCTCTTGGAAAGCCACCAGACGGCGATCCCCATGAGGAGCGCGGGAAGTCCGGCGGATGCGATTGATGTCCAAAGGTCGGGCGGCATTGTGGAAAAAGGGCGGAACTCGGTGGTAAAAATCAAATCATTTTTTGTCGGCAAGGATGTTGTTTGCCATATCAAAAACCTGATCCATTACGCTGCCCGCCGTTCCCAGCCAAGCGTTACCGCCGCCCACAGGCGAGATGCTGGATGCAGCAGCCACCGCTTGAAGAGCATACTTCATCACGTTCACCCCTTGCTCCAACTCGTCGTTTTTGTGGCCTTTGCCTGACGCGAGACGATAACTGCCGCCAATGACTTTGCTGATCGTGGAACCAAGCGGGTTGGTTGGGTCATTCTCGTAGCTTGGCTGGCCGGTGGCGATGGAAAGAATGCTATTCAATGGGCCGGATAGCAAAGGAATGCCCATAGCTGGCCCAAGAAGCATGGACTTAACGTAGCGCATCGAGTTCCAGTTCTTCTCGTCAAAGAGTTCATCATCGTCATCGTCTCGCCAATCTCCAATCATGTTGGCGATGGTTTGCAGCATCAATGGCGCAACAACATGAGCGATGAACATCACTCGCCCGTCTGCTGCTGTTCCGTTGCCTTTGGCGATTCTGCCAACGGCCATCCCGTAAAGAGCCGCTTTCTGCCGCGCCTCACTGGCAAACATGAATAGCCATTTACCGGAAGGAGTCGCGGCCAGCTTGTTCTCAAACAGAGAACGATTCATCATTTCCACGGGTTGTGCCGTGCGGTCCACCATGATTTCTGTCAGGCGAATGGCTTCCGCGCTGGCCTGCTCTTCGTTCATGCCGCTGGCAAGAGCTTCGTTCCGTGCATAGTCAAAGTAAATAGCCGCGCTCGCCGCCGTGAAAAAGCCGTCTGTCTCACCAAGGATCTCCATCCCGCGTGTCGCGAAGGCTCGACCACCGCGAGTTATCTGGTTGGAGCCAGGATACTGGCCCAGCATCCCGGCCATAACCTGTCGCAGTTCGGGCGATGCTCCGGCCTCCACGCGGCGGCGAATCATATCGCTCTTCATGATGGCGCTCATTTCAAGCTGACCGCGCAGGAGGCGGGCAAATCCTTTGAGATAAGCAGAGGTTGGCATCTCGTAATAAGCGCCCAGGATGGCCGTGCTTTGCTTTGCCAGTGTGCCAAGATTCCACGCCAAAGCGCTAATTGAGAGGGCTTGCTGAAGCCTCGACTGGAATTTTTCAATTTCGCCAAGGGCGTGAGCCTGTTTTACGCCGTCGTTTTCAAAGATTTTCACCCAATCCTGAGCGGCTGTGATGCCTGCCGATCCTCCTTTTGCGGTGATGGCTGCTCGCACTTCGGGCCGTAGCAGAATCCCGCGCAGGTCACGCACCGGAGCCGCAAACGCTTTAAAATACTCCGTAGTTCCGACGTGCTGCCAATACGTCACCAGCGCATCTGCCAGCCGTGGGGCAGCGCGATGCACGCGGCGTGTTTTGAGTGCGGATGCCGACAAGCCACCACCGACCATGCCGCTGCCGTCAGGATCGACCACAGTCTCACCTGCTAGCGCTTCCCAAGTGCCAGGGGAATAATTGGCAATCTTCGGTAGCGGAGCGCCATACATGCTTTGAAAAACGGCATTGATGGATTGATAACCGTCCGCGTATTGACGAGCGAGGAAGGCGCGGATTTCTTTCGCTTCCGGTTCCAGTTTGCTCTCAATCTCCGCGATAACTTCTGGCGTGTAGCCGTGGAATGTGAGCGTATCCTGATAATCCTTCTGCCTCGCCAGCATGGTCAAATTGATGGCCTGGTTCTGCGACAGCTTCAACGCAGTGGGCGTGCCGGGAGAAAGACGCGTGA
>Ga0181357_1000155_pt1 | contig 22945 bp, 22 predicted proteins | sample Fa13VDMM110DN_FD_130094 | JGI IMG/M metagenome (GOLD analysis project Ga0181357, IMG submission 130094) | Freshwater viral communities from Lake Michigan, USA - Fa13.VD.MM110.D.N | ecosystem: Environmental > Aquatic > Freshwater > Lake | place: USA: Michigan | collected 2013-09-24 | reverse complement strand
CGTGGCATTGCCGGAACCCCAGTTTCGTGGGGCGGCCATTGCATCTTTCCAATTGTCACAACAAGCGCAGTTGTAACGGGAACACAATCGCCATTTGTAGCAGCCGGCGGCAACCAGCTCCCAACGTCAAACATTATTCCCACTAACCTTGGCGCAGTCACAATTGTTGCCAACAATGACACGGTTAACTGGGTAACAGTACAAACCGTCGTTGTCGGAGATTACATTTACGCCAACAACGCAGCCGCAGACTACGTTGGACGCATCAAAGAAGTACTTAGTACAACAAGCGCCAGAGTGGACCCCACCCCAACACTTGCAATGCTCTCCACAGCAGGCACAACCCGATCCAACGGACTGGTATTCGGCACACGCCTCGAGAGTGGCACAGTAGAATCACCCCTATCCGCCGGCTGCATCAGCGTCCACCAAGACAGAATCATCCTCGGCAACATTCAAACAACGTCACTTAGGACAACGGGTAAAGCTAATCGTATCTACTGGTCAACACTACTAAACGCTCCACAAGACAGTCCCGTTGCAGGCTCTGACGGCCTTGTGCCGTTCCTAAAGGCCGGCTACCCGCGCCGCAACTATCAGACGTTCGCCAACATGAACACCGTAATTGCAACAGTGTCGATCGGACCCAACACGCTAATTGTCCTCGGCGACACCGGCATTAGCATTGTCAGCGGCACGCTCGGCACAATCACAACAGACACAACAACAGCAAACTACTCCGTCCGCGTCCTCTCCTCCTCGATCGGCTGCATCGCCGCCAACAGTGTCCAGCTCACACCAAACGGCGTCATCTTTGCCGCCTTTGACGGAATCTACCTAACCGACGGCAACACGTTCACCAACATCACCGAAAACAAGATCAAGCGCCTATGGCGAAACGGCATGAACGGTGGAGCCGCAATTGGTGGATCCGCAATTATCGAAGGCAAAATCTACGCCCTCTCAACCAGCATCTTCTCTGACGACCTCGGCGGAACATTCTTCTGCGACCTGTCAAACAATTACGCGTGGACACGAACAAACGCGGCAAACGCCGAAAGCCTCCCATTCTCAATGAGCGTCAACGACCCGGACCCGCTCAGTAGCCGCGTCTACGTCATCGGCCAGTACACCGACACAACTATCTGCAAGAACCCGCAACTATTGCGAATGGACCCCATCTACCCAAACGACTACACAGGATTTACGCTTGACGTTTCGTATTTGGATGGAACAGACGTACTAACCGGACTTAGTTCCGCCGGCATTATTGATGCAAACAATCAGCGCGTTAGGGCTCGCATTCAAACTCGAGCGTACACCGAAGGCGATCCCGCGTTGATGCGAAGATTTAGACACACACAACTCCTTACCTCAATCCAGGACGAAACACTCGCCAACTCGTACCTAACGGCTTCGTATGTGCTCGGCACAAACCCGGACACTACCTGGACGCTAGGTAATCGGTACACGTTTGGGGACGACAATCTTGGTGTCGTGGCGCGCCCAATCGCGCTAACTAATCAGAACCAGGCGTTCACTAAGCGGTTTGATACAAACATGAACTCGCAAGCCATAACAATCGTCCTCACAGACGGTGATGTTGGCACAGTTGGCACTCCGTCTTGGACACTGTTCGAAGTTGTGACTGCCACTAACCAGCTCCGCATGGGGCGTCTTGGTGATGGGATCACTCCCGACTCGACAAGTATCAACACAAACGCGATGAGTGTGTTCCCGTAGTAGGATGTAGAACGTCGTGGAATCCTCTCCCAGCACAGAAGAATCCCGATCCGCCCTCAGTGGCAGTGGCGAGCTCGCACGATCCGTCCTGTTCAACAACGTCCTCGACACATTTAAAAGCATCACCACTAACGCGATTACTTGTAAGTCGACGAGTCGGCCGCCAAGCCCTGTTATTGGTCAAATGATCTATCAAACCGACACAAACTCGATCTTGTTTTGGACTGGAACGTCCTGGTCGTCGACCCCCGCTAACGCGACACCAGCCGGAACAATTAGTGCTTTTGGTGGCGTAAACCTGCCAGGAGGATACTTGTGGTGCGACGGCCTGCCACAATTAAAAGCTTCGTATCCCACATTGTGGGCCGCCCTGGGAGTTAGTCGCTACGCCGCCGACACGCCCACCCAGTTTTACACACCAAACCTCACAAGTCACTTTCCTCGAGGCACGGCAACTACGGGTGGTGCGGTCACTACAAACAACAATAATGCTCATAATCATAATATGAATGCGTATGGTGCTTCTTTTACAGGAACTCTTGGTAATACAAACACCGACGGCGCGCATAACCACAACAACAACGGCGCAAGCACCAGCAGTACGGGCGGTCATAACCACAACAATAACGGCACAACTACTACTGGTGGATCAAACAGGAACGTTGCCGCTGGTAATACCGCAGGTGTACCAAACGCCGGACACCAACACACCGCTGGCGGCACAAGCACAAGCAGCACGGGCGACCATAACCACAATGTTAATGGCGCAAGCACCAGCAGTACGGGCGGACACAACCACTCTTATACCCCCTCAGGTAATGTGCCCGTTACGCAGGGTACAGTTATTGACGCAACGTATGTCCCGGCTTTTGTCGAAGTTAACTACATAATCAAAACGTAAGGAAACTGTGCCGGAAATTATTTTTACCCCAGCAAACAAAGATGTACTTAATCGTTTCCCAGCACCACGACCAGCATCAGAGTTTGTCCCACAATGGTATCGAGACCAATCTGCGTGGACAAGTGACTCGATGACAGTTGGCGAGAATGGCATTACAAACAGCACAATCAAAAAGTGTATGCCGATCTTGGATGACATGGTGGCTGGCTACATTATTTGTTTGTCGTCAGACATTCTTGTCTCGCTAGAAGAAGACGGCAATCCGCGTGTTGATTGGAGCGTAACTAATTGTCCCGGTTTTATTTCAACCCACTCTCCTCAACAAGTATCTTGCGTTCCGATTCCAGACGATTATTGCGAAGTGCCGCTAAAGTTTCAGAACTCTTATCGCATCACAACTCCGCCCGGATACTCTTGCCTGTTTAGGCAGCCAACGTGGATTAACCCGGCAGCACCCTTTTTGTGTTTTTCTGGGATTGTAGATACGGACGCGCACCCTATTCCCGTAGAGTTTCCATTTCTAATGAAGAAGGGTTTTGCTGGTGTGATCGAAGCTGGAACCCCGATTATGCAAGTCATTCCTTTTAAGCGACAAAGCTGGACCAGTCGTGTTGAGGGCGAGGATAATGAGGCTGGCGCGTTAGAGTTTGATAAGACTACTGTTAAGTGGAATAATCGTTACAAGAATAATTTTAGGAGCGTAAAGTCGTGGAAGTAGACAATGCTGCTTTGTCTTTGGCGTGTTTGGCGCGTGTCTTCCACGGTGCGTCTGTTGAGGATGCGAGCATAATGGCGCGTAAAGCAATTGAGATTGCTGGCGCGGATGCTGATGAGGTTGATTTGCTTGATGCGTTGGATGATGTGTGGGCGGCAAGCATTTTTGCTGGGACCATGGTTATCGGTGATTATCTTCCTGTGCATCCAGACAGTCCGAAAGAACAACACCCTAAGCGGTACAAGGACTCTAATCTAGTTGCTCGTAAAAACGATCGCACCAAACGGCGTCGAAAATGGGATAAATCCTAGTGTCTGTTTTGTAGTATGATTCCCATGTGGCATCCAGAACCCCCCGCCCAGTAGTTAAGCCTGCGCCGAAACCGGCCGCACCGGCACCAAAGCCTGCGGGAGTCCCATTGCCGAGCAGTACAGGCGGCGCTCCAATGAAAACCGCCCAAGTTACGACCACGGCTGCTGTCCCAGCTAAGGCTGCTGCGTCTACGGCTGCTCCTCGAGCGGCAGACCCTCGCGGCAACAATCGTACCGGCCAGGGCAAAGTAACCGTCACTCCAACCACTCCGCGTGTTAGTGGTTCGACCAAGACGGCTGCTGCTATTGGGCGCGCTGCTGGTGCTGTTGGTGGTTTCTTTGCTGACACTCCCGGCGTAATTGCCGATGACGCCCGTGCGGTTAACAGTGCCGTTCAGGCGTTTAACAATTACAAGATTCCTATCGGACCAACATCCAATCCGAACGCTCCAATCCCGGCGAAGCAGCGCGAGCGAGCTAACACCGCTAAGACCGTTGCCGACAAGGCAACACGCGACGCTCAAGTGACCAGCCCGACACAAGGCTACGCGTCGGTGCCTGGGCAAGCGCCACAGCCTGGGCGTCCAGCTCCCGGTCGCGCTCCCGCTAGCGCGTTTAAGGGTGGCGTTACCGGATCCGGTACGGCTACCGCCCCTAAGACCCCGGATTGGCGTAACACTGCTGGCGCGTTTAAGGGTGGCGTTACCGGATCTGGTACGGCTACTGCGCCCAAAGCGCCGGCTGGCGTTCAGCTTCCCAATGGCGGAAAGGCTAATACGCAGACACCGAGTACGCCAAGTGGTAAGCCGCAAGATAATGGCAAGCCTGCGGATCCCGCAAAACCCCAGACTTCTGCTGGCGCTGCAAGCGGTGCCGGAAGCGGCGCAGGAAGCGGTGCGGCTCCCGCAGCTAGTGGCGCGGCTCCCGCAACCCCTGGTAGCGGCGGAAGCAAGGGACCACTTCCGAGCGTAACCCCATTCAACGATCGCACCAAACCACGGAACGTTGGTGGCGTTGAAGTCGTAATGCCCAACCGCGTCGACCTTGGCAAAATTGACCAGAAAGCACTTGGCGGTGATATTTCTAGCAAGATCACACAAGCTGGCGGCCTCGGCAAAATTAAAGAAGGCACTGTACTCACATCATTCAAGGGAGCCGCTGGCGTCCCATTCAATGTTGTTGTGCGAGGAGGCAAGGTAGTCGCCGTTGACGCTCGCACTCCCGCTGCGGCAAACACTTCGACCACGGGTCCCGACAGAATAAACCCGCCTGGTGTTGAGGGTGGCGTAAGCGTTGGCGACACGGCAACACCAGCAAGCACAACAGCCCTCGAGGCCGCCGCTGCAACAACAACACCAGCCACACCACCACCATCCGGCTCCAGCGCCGCCGAGTTTGTTCAAGACCAACTAAACAACAATCCCGAGCTTGGCATGGGCGCAGCAAACAATAGTGCCGCTGCCGCGTTAAAGGCTCTATATGCCAAAACTGGCATGGGGCTCGCTGACGAGAATGGTCAAGTCATCGACCCGAACACACTTCTCGGTGGCGATCCGAACAAGGTGATTGACTGGTCGAAATACACACTCAAGCTTGCTCCGATGGGTGATGTTAGTGGCGCGACCGTGACTGGCAAGAACTATCTTGACTTTCAAGTTAATCCCAATGAGGCTGGTGGCGACACGAATCTTGTTGGCACAGCCCTGGGTAACATGATTCTTAAGCAGAAGCAGGCGCGAGCCGATCTGCTTGAGCAGCAACGAGCAGGCGGCACTACTGGTGGCGGTCAAGGCCAAAGCCAATCTGAGCGTGCTACTACGAGTAACGCTCTTGGTTATACGGATCTTGTGCGCGGTACGCTTGGCGGCGGAATCGCTGACGTTCAGCAGACGCGTTCTAACGCCCTTAAGGACGCCCTGGACAAGATGCTGACAAACCCAGAGGCCTTTGGGTATGTTGCGCCGCCGGCCGCCACAGCGCCCTCTACGGGCTCCACAGAGCCTCCTAAGGCTACGGCTCCCCCAGCTGGTGGGTCTAAGGTCTTTAAGATTGGCGAAACAAAGAAGTGGGGCGGCAAAACGCATCGTTGGAATGGCGCAAAGTGGATTACCGTAAAGCCAAAGGTAAAGTAGACTACTACCATGGCAGCGGCATCTTGGAAAAAGGATCTCCAAAAAGGAGACAAGCGCGTAAGCGGCAACTGGAACCAGCAATGGAACGGTTCTAAGTGGATTTCGACGCGTAAAGTAACGCCCGCAGCATCAAGCTCGGCATCAACACCAGCCGCCGGCTCGACCACAACCCCCGCCACAACGAGTGGCTACGACAGGAACGATCCGCTTTACGGCTCGAAGTTTCTAACCCCCAAACAGCAACGCACCGCCGCCGTCAACTACGTTGACCAAACACTAACCCCCGAATCCTCCATCACCGACTCTGGCGCTCGTCAGCTCGAGGGCGCAAAGAACATTGGTGCTGGCGTACAAGCCTCTGGCGAAAGCCTTCAAAAGAGCCTTGGTGCCGCCCTCGGTGCTCTCGCTGGTAACACGGCTGGCATGACGGGTGGCAATGTTTACGCTGGTACTCAAGGCGCACAGCTTATGCAAGCGGATACGCCAATGCTTGAGAATCGCGCCACAGTTGCTGGTGTTGAGAATAAGATTAACCAGACGACACGCGACCTACTCACTAAGCGAGGCGACGATCGCCGCATCATGCTTGCCAATCGCCTCGACGAGATGTACAAGCGCCAAGTCGATAAGTCCACAGCCCGAGAACAATCCGACCTTACGCGTGAAACGCTTGGCACTAAGAAGGATATTGCTGCCGCCGGCATTGCTGCTGCTGACGCTAGGTTCCAAGTCACTACGGACATTGCGTATAAGCGCCTTGAGCAAGCACAACAACGCCTTGACAAGGATGACGCCAAACCAAGCTCGTACTTGAAGCAAGCCCACCAAACCATCAAGGATCTTCTTGGTGCAAAGACACAAGGCGTCGATCAAACATCCGGTCACGTTGCCAACGTCCGAGACCCACTTACCGGCCTATGGGCAAGGCGGTGGTATCCGGGCGACTGGCCGGCAGCACAACAAGCAGCAGCTAACGAGTTTGGTCCCGAGTTGCAGCCCGGCGACGTTAAGCCTCAAGGCGGCCCTAGGCCTAATCCGGCTGGAACTAAAGTGTCAACTTCTAAGTACACTCGTGACCAAGTGCGTAAGTCGATGGTGCCATGGATTGTTGCGAATGTTCCTGGCTACACAAAGGCTATGGCTATTGCTTGGGTTAACTCGCAACCCGAGATGCAAATAGCCTCATAGGAGTCGAATGGCTCTTCCCCAAGTCCCACAAAAAGTCTCGGTAACTGCCAATACCGACTTTGAGGCCGCTCGACAACTCTACTCGCTGCGTCCGTACCGTTCCACGATCAAGCCCAGGGGAACTAAACTCTCCCTCCTTGAGCGTCGCCAGCAGATGCGGATGCGCGCACCCAAGAGCGTCACTCTCGCGTCGGGCCGCACGATCGACGTTGGTGGTGGTGGTGCTGGATACTTCTATCCTGGCCTCAAGTCGAGTGATCCAAAGAAGCGCGCCGCCGCGCTCGGCAAGGGACGCGCCGCATTCTTTAGGAACATTCTCCCCGCCCTTACGGCTGACGCCACACGCCAAGAGCGCATCAAAATGCAAGTCATTCCCGGCGTGGCAAAGAACTATCAAGACGCAATCAAGTCTTTCATGGCTGACCAGGTTGCGACCGAGCGCGCCAAACAAGAAACGATTCCAGGCTACGGCAAGCTAGTCCAAGAAGCAAAGGGACTTAACCGAGGCGAGAACACGTTCATTGATCCGCGGATTCTGCAACGCCACAATAATCGTGCCGGCAGCGGCGCGTCGGAAATGATTCGACGCCTGTCAAAGACGGATCCAGATAGGGCGCGTAAGATTCTCGGTCTTAAGCCCGACGAGTCTTTGCCGTCGTTTGGTTTTGTCAAAAAGAACGACATGACCGATCCGTACTACGTTGCACAATCCGTAGCCCAAATCTCGGGATCAAAGACTTCCAGGGCAGACATCAACTCTTTGCCCCCCTCCGCTGTCGAGTACATCACCGCCGAACAAGACAACGAGGGTTCCGGTAAGGATGTCATCAAACAGTACGGCGGCAACATCCTCGGACCCTACCCCGCCATAACGCGCAAGCGCCTCATCGAGGAATCTATTCGTAATGGTTGGAAGAACCAGGACTACGCAGAACTGACAGACGAACGAATCCTCGAGCTCTCCCTAACCAGTCCTGCCGGGACTGTGGAGCAAGAGTTGCGCGACTGGGCTCGAGGCGTCGGTAACGAAACCCGCTCGTTTGCCACACTTCCCGTTGCAGTCGGCATGCTTGCTAACGAAGCGCGCAAAGGCAACTTTGATCCTCTTAAGCAGATGGCTAGTCAGACAGCGTCCGAGTATCTAAAGTTGATGAAGGCCGGCGCAACTGGCGACCTTCCGTACATTTACCAGTACGCAAAGAAGAATCCGATCAGCACCGCCCTGACTGCCGTCGAAGGGCTCGGCATTGCCGGCAAGACTCTTAGTGTTCTTGGCAAAGCGAAGGTTACGCAGAAAGCTTTGTCAACAACAAAGTTTGGTCAGAAGGTTGCTGGCATTCCCAGGATCGAACAGCTTGCCTACACAAACCCCGGCTTTACACAGAAAACTGTTGTTGGGCCGGTTCGCCAAAACATCATCAACCAAACCATTGCTGCCGGCAAAAAGGCACTGCTCGAGTACACACCAAAGCCAAAGGATGGAGAAACGCCTTCCCGTACTTCCAGCTTCCTTGGCAGGCGAGCAGAAAAGTATCGCATCAAAACACAAAACCGGACAGCCACCCAAGCAACAGGGCGCGCCCTTCATAACGCGCAAGTGTCGGCGCGCCAAGTCACCGCCGGCTTCGAGCGCAGCCTGCTCGGCATCAGCGACAAGACTCGGAAGCGTTTGATCTTCGAGCTGGCCGTCGCGCCCTTTGCTCTCGTTGACGGCAAACGCGTCAAGACAAGCCCAGCGATGCTGGCAGGAATGTACGAGCGAAGCCTACCCACAATTGACGCTAACGGAAACGCCGTTAATGGAAAGGTAACTCTCCTCGACGGCACCGAAACTTCTATTGTTCCCGGCTCCGAAAATGAGCGCCACCTGCGCGCCGCCATTGCCGAACTCCAAGCCCTAGAAAACGTTGACGCAACAAAAGTTCTTCGCCTTCTTGACGAGCCCCGCCGAGGACTAATCCGCATCCTCGAAGGAGACAGCATTCGTGACGGAGCCGCAACGATCGAGCTGACAAACCAGCGCATCCTTCACGCCCTCGGCGTAACCGAAGACGTAACTAAGCAGCGCCTGTACGACATGACACGCTGGACAGTAGACAAAGAGTTGCGTGGCGGCAAAGTTGCAACCGACGCCGAGACCCTTATTCCACCAAAGATCCAAACCATTAAGGACGAGCTTGCTTACGTCGAGGGTCTCATGGGACCTCGAAGTGACGATCCTCTGGTTCCTTACGGTAGTGGTGGTCGACGTAAGGCGCTCGAGCCTGCTCCTGGCGTTAGTCAGATCCTGGGCGAAGGCCCCAAGCCCGTCACAGTATTTGGACCAGATCTTCCGCCACGCGTCAAAGTTTCCACAAAAGCAACGGTAGATAAAATCAAGCTTCCTTCTGGCGAAGAAGTTTTCTTTAACCTTCCGCCCGGCCCGACAATGACAGCAAAAAGCCTTGTCGCAAAAGGCCGTAGCTGGATTAAAGATAAGGGCGAAACGTTTGACCGACAAAGAGCCTACCGATCTCTGACTAGCGCTTGGCTATACAACCTTGTGATCCCCGGATTTGAGGATTCTCCCATTCCTTTTAGTGCCGTCGCCACTCTTCGCAACGACACAATCAACGCAATTCTTGACGGGATTGATTTTGAGGCAACTCTCACAAAAGCCGAATACAACCAGATTGTGGCAAAGGCTATTGAGATTTCTACTCCAATTACCCCGAATCTCCAACCTGGCGGCAAAAACTTATCTATGAACGAATACGTTAAGTTGGTTGATGCTTCCAGTCCAGAAGAGTTAGTTGACGCAAAGGGCCTGCCCAATGTACCCGTTCTTATGGATCAGCGTATTACTCCGTTCCTTGATGAAGCGTTTGGCAAGGATCCGCTTAAGATTGCCGATACCCCAACACCCGTTGTAAAGCCGGAACCAATTGTTGAGCCAACCGTGCCAACTCCCAAAGTACCCGTCGCGCCAGGTGCCAATGTGGGAGTGGAGGATTTTAAGTGGGAAGGGAAACCAGAAATGGTTTCAGCCCAAAAGGTTAAAGACCTTTTTAGGGGTGTGGGGATTCTTGGCAACCCTTTGCGTGTCGAAGTTCTTGATGCGTCTAAACCATTTCGTGGCGCGAATGGAACTACGCTAGGTGCGCGTGCTATTGCTTCCGAACTGTATAAGCGCACAATTGGTGGTGGCTCTAATGCCACAAACGTACCCCTTCCCAAGGGAGGCATTCCTAGCCTTCCTGCTTATTCGATTATTAGAGTTACAACGGACGACGAAGTAGTACACGTATACATCGGTGGCCCTGGGGCAAACGGTAAATCCATAATGACGCAGCTTAGTTATCTTGGTGTCGATAAGGGTTGGTCCATTAGGGATGCCGACGGTGCCTACAATGGCGGAAGCGTCGCTTATAACTTCCCGGATGCCGACGGGGATTTCGGTAGTGTAAGAGACAATAGGGGACCCGGATCTTCGCCAGCACCAACGCCAGAGCCGGCGCCCCCCAGTAAGCCAATCGTTTCGGACAAGCCGACTGTTGCTGTTGACGTTCCAGTACGAGAGACCTCGCAAATGATGGATACTCCAGACTGGAATGGTTTGCAGCGCAAGATTAGCCCCGATGACGCTAAAAAGGTTCTTGATTGGGATTTCAAGAATTGGGGAAGACCAACAAAAATTGAAGTCATTCTTCCCGGCGTTCCCTTTCTTCTTGTTCAGAGAACTAACCGCAAGACTCTTCTCACGATAGAGGAGATCGCTTCCGAGCTGTACTACCGCGGCTTTGAAGAGGGCGGCGCAATCCCATATCAAGTAAAGCAAATCAAAGTTCCGCCGGGAGCCAGAACGTACCCGGAACTTCCAACCGGCCGAGTTATTCGCATGACATACAAGACCGGCAACGGGAACACTCTTGAAAAGCTGTACTACATTGACCCGAAGTCTGGCCTGGGCGCTCCAAGTCACTACGGCCTTTATGGGGGTTCAGGCGAAAATGTTGGTTTGATTTTTACAAAGGTAACAGGATCCTCTAGTGGCGGAGCTGTTGATGTTCGCGTTTCGGGTCTTATCCCTCACCCGCAACGAGACCTTGTGTATCCAGGGGAGCGGTCGATTATTCGTGGACCTGGGTTTGACGCCAAGAAGTTCGGCGAAAAGAATGATGGCTCCCTGGCTTTGTCTGGTGACGAAACGGCTCCCTCGATTACTCCTGCCGATTGGAAAACAAAATCCTCCCAGACGGCACCCGAGCCGACTCCTACGCCGGTACCAACCCCAGAGCCAACACCAACTTCCGACGTTCCCGTACCCCCAGTAGCCGCCGCCCCAACACCCGAACCCCCCACTGCCCCCACACCTACGCCAGCCGCAACACCACCAGTCAGAACTCCCATCCAGGGAATCTACAACGGCCCCGCACCCAAGCCCTCCAAGCCGGCACCACCCTACCTGCCCAGCGACCCCAACAAGCTCCTCGTCCCAATCGGAACGTACATTCCTCGCATGCCGAAACGGGAACCGATCGAGGACATCATCCGCGACTCGACACAACGCAACAGGAAGGAACAGAAACTTGTTCCTCGCATGAATCTCCAAAACGACGGCAGCGTTCTCGGCATTACTTACTGGCGCGAATCGTTTGGCGACAACGGTCGCCTCATTGCTCTGGTTGCACAAACCCCTATCGACACAGTCAAGCGCGCCGACACCATGCTTCACGAAATCCTCCACGGCGTACCACGCGAACTCGCTGCTATGGCACCAAGCGAACTGAAGATCCTTGAGGCGTGGATGGGCAGGAGCCTTTCGAAGTGGACAAGCGACAACCACGAAAAGTTTGTAGACAGCATGATGCTGTACTTGCAAAGCGGCAAAGCACCAACACCAAAGCTCCAGAAAATCTATAACGCCATTCGCACCTACATGCTGCACCAGGTCATGCAACTTAATCGCATGCGCCGCGGATTCCAAGACACCGGACTACCCGACGAAGTGAAGGGAGTATTTGATCGTTACTTCAAGTACGAAGGCAAAGCTTGGGACAACGGAGTCGTCAAGCCAACTAGTAGTCCAATCCGCTCTGCCCTTCGTGATGCTGCCATTAGAAGCGGATCGACACCCGAAGAGATCGACACCGTCCTTGGTCTGCTTGACGCTCGAGCTCGACTATGGGAAACACTTGTCCCTGGCCGTAAGAAAGCTAACGACTGGTGGGCGGCTGCTGATGGTGCTGGCATTCGCGGAGCAATCAGCGTCAAGTACGACGCCCAACTATCTGTCGCCGGTCTGAAGTCTTGGAAGAAGTGGCTTGAGAATGAACTCAAGATCCAAGAGGGGCTCTTGCAGGGACGCGTGGGCGACGCGGCGACGAAGATGATTGACGAAACCAGTAAGGCCGTTGACGCTGGCGACCTTGTTGGCCCAACTATCTTTGTTCGAACCGGCAGGGACAGTGGTGGCCTGGGTGCCGACGAGTCGCGTGATGCTGCCACCGTTAAGCCAGGCCCACAGGTTCCAATCTTGGGATCCATCCAACGTAAGCGCACTGGCAAGTCTGGCGCTCTTGGCATTATGAATCTGAACGCTAAGAACCTAGTGCAAAAAGCACAAGTCCCCAAGCGCATGTTTACTCTGGTCGAGGCCCTCAATAAGTTCATACGACAAAACTCTGACCAGATAACAATTCGCAACGAGGCGGACTACCAGTACTTCCTGGAGCAATCAGTAAACCTAGGCGAAGTCCAGTTTGTTAATGCCAAGACGGCATTCAAGGTCAACACTCGAGCAGAGGCCACGAACCTTCTGGTCAAGCTTGATAACGCTGTTGATGATCCCCAGCAAGAATCCTCCCGATTGTTGATGACGCAAGTCGGAAACATTGACTATGTCCAGAAGGCACTTAACGAGTTTGGTGACACGCCCGAGGGGCGAGCCGAGTTCTTCAAGAAGAACGGAGAACTTGAACTGCTTGCCATTCCCAATGCAACATGGGACACGATGAGCAAGGTACTCAAGGAGGCCGCAGACAACAAGGACCCGAACGTTCTTATTCGCTTGAGCCAGAGTTGGCAACGCATCAACCTTACCCTTCTTCCCCGCACACCAGTAGCCAACATTACAGGCAACGCGCTACTTGCCGCACTCGCTACGTTCCGACCCAAATCATTCTTCCTTGCCGTCAAACTAATGCGCGAAGGCAAGTTGCCGCCCGAGGTTCAAAGCCGCGGTCTTTACGGCATGCTGTCCGAATCCCAAGCGCTCGAGGGTAAGCTCCAGGGCAAACTAAAAATAGCTGCGTTTCCAATTAGCGCCGTTAAGACTTGGATGTCGATAATGCAGCGCGGCAATATCCTGTCCGAGGATCTTGCGCGAGCAACGCTCTACGTTGATGGACTTATGACAAACGCCAACAAGGCGAAGGGCAAGAAGTTTTTGGCAAACATGCGAAGCATGAATGACGAAGCCCAAGAACTATTTGATGCGGCACTCAAAGGAACTAGCAACGATCCTAGAATCCGTAAAATCCAAGAAGCCTCCCTTCAACGCGCAGAAGACTGGCTCGGATCTTACCGGAAGGGCGGAACGTTCGAACGCGCCGCCGCCGTCGCTGTGCCATTCAACCAGTGGTACCGACACATCCTGCGCCTCACATTTATCACAATGCCATACGACTATCCAGGGCGCAGCGCAATGCTCGGCACTCTTGCCAAGATGGGCGAGGAGTACCAGAAGGAGAATGGTGTGTGGCCCGACTGGATGCAAGACCTTCTGCCGCTCTGGGAAGAAGAGCGCAAGACACCGTTCGGTAAGCAACGCGTCATCGGTGGCATTCGCACGTCGAGCCTTAACCCGTTTGCCACGGCATCCCAAGTCGCCGACTTCATGCCGATCGGTCAGGGCGGCGGCTCCGCCCTCAACGCATTCGTTCAACTCTCTAGTCCCCTCATTCAAACCGGCGTGGAAATTGTTGGAGCCATGGTATTCGCGCCAGGTGGCAGCAAGAAAGTTATTGACGTTGATACTGGCAAGATGGTCGAGGTTGGTATCAATCGTCCTTACGCAAACTTTGTTGCCCGAGAACTCGAGAACCTGCTACCCGTCGCTTTCCTGCGCCAACCAAACCAGACAGCCACCAGCTCGTTCTTCGATCCACAGAAGAAGGTGTACAAGGTTCCCCGCGGTTTGGAGCGATCGACGATTGACAATACACTATGGACTAAGCTTCTTAAATCGGTTGGAGTATCCCCCACCGTCATTGACGCGCAGGGACCAAAAGGCAAGGCGGCACTCGATTCTTACATGCAGAGCCTGCGGCGCAAGAGAGCGCAAGAAAAATAATGCGACTACCAACAACACCAACAACACCAACGCCAGGAGCCCAGACAGCCGACGTGTTGCGTGGCGCACTAAACAGTCTCGGCAAAATTGGTCGCGTCAAGATGTACATCCCCATCATCGACGCACAACTTCGCGCCGACCCCGGCGTCGACCTACCATCCGTACGCGACGCTGGCATGGCAATAGCCGACGGTGGCAAGAACCTAGTCAACGCCGCCTCAATCAACCCCAGCAGTGTCGCCATTGGACGAGGTGACGCAACGGGACAAGCCATTGCTCGAGCCGCAACCGGCCAGCTTGGTGTTCCCTACTCCTGGGGCGGAGGATCCTCCAGTGGGCCAACCAGGGGAATCGCCCAGGGCGCTAACACCGTTGGCTTCGACTGCTCGGGACTAACAAGCTTTGCCTACTCCAAGCTCGGCATCACCATTCCCCGAGTCAGCGGAGCCCAGTTCAACGCCGGCACGAAGATCACAGCAAACAATGCCCAGGCCGGCGACCTTGTATTCTTTAATCCCTCCCCGAGCGGACCCGGCCACGTTGGCGTCTACCTAGGTAACGGAAACTTTATTGCAGCCCCCCAGACAGGTGATGTTGTCAAGGTATCTAAGCTCTCCAGTCGCTCCGACCTTCTTGGCATTCGGAGATACCGATGAGTGACGCAGAAGTAGATAGACTGGAACGGTACCTCGACAAAAGGTTCGAATCGTTGGAAGAGCGCGTTACTCGCATTGAAGAAAAGATGGGCAACCTTGAGAAGGACATGGCAACACTACGAGCCCTTGGTCGTTTGCTTACTGGTGTTGCTACCGGACTGATTGTGGTTGGTGTTATTGCTGGACTCTCGTATCTGGCTCGCTAGATACAATATATAGATGGAAAACACCACACGAAAATACAAGTTACAGCTTGCATGCCGAATCCTAGGCATCCCAATTCCAAAGGGGTTCCGAGCATACACCCCAGTGATTGGCAAGCATGCCCGCACTCTTCTCCGCTCGTACCAAGAGCACCAGAAGATCCCATCGACGGGACGCTTCGACCCCATCACCCTCCGCGACCTCGAGCTTGTCACCGGCCGCCCAGGAGCCCAAGCCCTCGAGCACGCCAAAGCTTGGATCGGAACACTCGAGGAGACACCGAACCGTGGCAAACTCATCGACACCATGAAGCAGAACCTCAACGGTTACATCGACCGAGAGCCATGGTGCGCCGACTTCGTAACCTTCATGTTCCTCCTTGCCGGCTACGACCTACGCACAGGCAAGCTCTTCAACTGGCGGTACTGCCCATCGTGGAAAGAGGCAGCACAAAACGACCTGCAAATCTATTGTCGCCCAGCAGTACGCCTAACTCGAGCAACCCGAGTACAACCAGGCACCGTAGTCCTCTTTGACTGGGACGGCGACAACGTCCCTGACCACATCGGATTCATCGAGAAGGACTACGGCCTCGTCAAGCGAACAATCATGACGCCCATCCAAACCGTCGAAGGCAACACCAGCAACGGTGGTGGCGAAGGCGTTCATCGTAAGTGGCATACCAACAAGAGCATCAAAATGTTTGTGGAGGTAACAAAAGTATGAGAGTTGTACGCAAGACAGAAAGCTATCGAACCGGACAAACATTCAACGTCTGGCCAATTGGAGATACCCACCTCGGTGCGGTAGATACAAACGAGAAGCTCCTCAAGAAGCACATCGACCAGATCAACGACGACCCGGACGCTCGCATCATCTTCATGGGCGACGTAGGCGACTGCATCACACACCGCGACCCGCGCTTCGCCGCCGGCATGTGGACACAACGATACTTGCAAGCAGCATTCGAAGAGGGCGGCGTACCCGGCGAAGTCGTCGACCACGCCCTCGAGCTGTTCATGCCGGTACGAAAGAAAATCTGGGTGTGGCTCTCGGGCAACCATGAGCGCACCATCCGCAAGCACACCGACCGGGAGATCGGCAGCGAAATTGCTGGCGCACTCCAAGTTCCCTACATGGCGTACAACGGATTCCTCCGCGTCAACTGGAAGCGCGCATCGTCTGGCGCTGCGGGATCCGAGTTCTCCACAGTGTTCGACCTTGCCCACGGCTGGCAAGGCGGACGCCGCGCCGGCTCGAAACTCAACCAGATGGAACTAGACTTGGCAGAGTCTGATGCTGATGTTGTCTTGCGTGGACACTCCCACGATCGAGTTGCAAACGTTCTCCCCAGCCTACGCATCGGAGCCAACAGCGTACGCGAATGGAACCGCATCGTCGCACACACCGGAACGTACAAGGTTGGACGCGTCGACACACACCAGGGCGACGAAGCCCACACGACATGGGAAGAGACACGCGGCTTCAAGAAGAAAACCGATCGTGTACTTGGACCACCAGTTATTCAAATCACCCCCACCCAATCGGGAAACCGCGCCGCCGCCGCTGGTACAATCCAGTCGGCACGGGCGGAATACCGCATCATCCTGTAGTCCTAGGAGGACACATGAATCTTAACCCCAAGATCCGCAACGCCACAGTCGGCGGCGCACTCAGCGTACTGATTGTGTACCTGCTCACGGGCGTACTGAACCTCGACCTGCCGGCCGAAGTCATCGCTTCGATTCCCGTCATCATCGCAGCCGCGGTCGGATACGGAACGAGCCAGGGCTCGTGGGCTCCGAAGAGCTAGACCAGGTTCGCCAAGCAATCAGACTCGTACTCAAAGCCAGGGAAGATAACGCAGTGTTAAGAGTCGAGTCGTGCGATCAGAAGCTGCATGAGGTGGACGGAATCCTCCGTAGACTTCTAGTTACAGAGCGGGGCGGGGCATAGTCCCCCCTCGCTCTTTGCTTTTCCGGTGCGGGATCGTCTAAAGGCAGGACAGTGGACTTTGAATCCACGAATCTAGGTTCGACTCCTAGTCCCGCAGTCAACCATACTGGCACACCATCCGTCCGACGGGTCGTGTATTATGACTCTATGGACAACAACATAGGGGAGTGTCTCCGAGAGGCACGAATAAGAAACGGGATGCCACAGACGGATCTAGCGATTCGGTGTGGCGTGTCAAAGGAAACCGTTGGGCGTTGGGAGCGTGGTGATCGCACACCGAGGGCAAGCGACTTGATTGTCTTGTCACGCGTACTCGGCTTGTCGAGCGACGCACTGCTCGGTCTCGACCCGGACTTCACACCGAAGAAGCGGTCACGCGTTGAGCGTCTACGGATCGTGACACGCTGATGCTTGTCTCTTCTAAGGAGGGCTGGGTGACAGTCCCCGATCTCGCAACGGAAACGCTACGCGCATGGCATGAGTGCGAAGGACCACACCACAACAACGACGATCCGTTCTACACCGAGTTTGTCAACAAGAAACCAGGAGAACCACAAATGGACACACCTCGCTTTATAAAACAGACAGAACAACTCGACCTCGCAGTCACCAAGTACTGGGACCCCGAGAAGAAGCTGATCTCCAAGATCAAGCGCGGCTCTGGCCTCGAGCTTGACTACGTCGACCACGCAACCGTCACGCGCATGCTGATCGACATCGACCCGTACTGGGAGTGGGAGCCGATGGGCCTCACCGAACACGGCACACCTTACCTTGAGTGTGACGAGTCCGGCAACCCTCGCGCCATGTGGGTCTTGATGACAGTTTGTGGGAGAACTATCCCAGCCGTGGGAACAATCGAGCGCCCAGGTGCCAAAGGCTACGGCGACACACTGAAGGAACTGATCGGCGACGCGATCCGTAACGGAGCATTGCGCTTCGGTATCTGTGGCGGGTTGTGGGCGCGAGGCAAATGGGACGAGCCAATGACAACCACCCCCGTACACAAAAGCATCGTCAACCCGCTACTCGACGAGCTTGGCGCGTTGACTGCCGACCAGAAGAAGCAAATCAAAGACTCGCTCGGCATCACAGGTCAGACAACGATCGCAAAGATCGCCGACACCCTCACCAAGTCGGGCTACAACATGGAGAATCAAACTCTCACCGCGTGGCTTGAGGAGCAAACATCGTGACCGAAGAACGCCGCCACTTCTCCCACTCCCAACTCAAGTCGGCCCTCGGTGACGGCGGCTGCCTCCGAGCGTGGGGATACAGGTACGTCGAAGGTATCACTACCCCAGTCGCCGGACGCATGCATGTCGGCACAGCCTGGGACAGCCTGACTCGGCTAGTCATGGACAACAAGATCAGCAGCATCGACACCAGCGTCGACGAAGCACAAGAACTAATTACCCGACGCTTCGACAACCCACCAACCGAAAGTAAGCATGGCGTTACGCTTGAGTATGACTTCTCTGACATCGACCAAGACGCGACACGCGACAGGTTGGCAAGCGCCGCCGAGCTCTACGTTACAGATGTCGCGCCGACGATCAACCCTATCAGCGTACAGAGAGAGGTACGAGTCGAACTCCTGGGCGATATTGACTTGCTTGGCTACGTCGATATGGTCGAACGGGCGGACGACGGTAGTATCGTCGTTACCGACAACAAGGCGAGCATGGCTGGGCGTTCTTCTTACACGCCAGAGAAAGCAACAGTAGATCAGCAATTAGCCCTGTACCAAGCAGCCATTGCAATCGAGGATGGACTTAGTCCCCTCACGCGTGGCTGGCGTTCGCTCGACATTGGCTACAAGAAAACCATCGCCAAGTTTTCCAACGTGTTTGTGCGAGAGCCAAGCCACGAAGCTGCGATCGCTCGCAACAAGGAGACAATGAGGTCTGCCGCCGACCAGGCAACAATCCTGCTGGCAGTCGAAGCGGCAGGCGTGTTCCCCCCAACAGGCAGGGGAACATGGAAGTGCAGCGAACGATGGTGTGGATACTACGACGTATGCGACTATGGTCGCCGATCCCGCACAGCAGTCGCCGTCGACACGCCAATACCCGAGGAGGATTAGATGCTTGACCTGTCCAACACTATCGCAATCGTAGCCCTCATTCTAATTGCCTACGCGCTGAAGGCGCTATGAAAAAGCTACGCGACATCCTTGCAGAAGTAGTAGTCAACGACTCCGTCGAACAACCCGGCTGGATGCTAGGCAATGATGCTGCCATGGCAATCATCGAGCAGGTACCTTGGCTCGCTGTGCTGTGGGAGCGATACTCTTGCGCTGTGTGTGGAGCCGAACTGAACGAGGTCGACTCGTTCTTCGGAGACCTCTGCGTACTGTGCCGAGAGGACGACAGTCGCGGAGGCGTAGCCGCATCGAACCCGCACGATCCTCGATATGATCCCCGTGGAACACTAGCGGGGTAGGTAACGGTGGAACTCGACCTAAGCAATGCAGTCCAAGCTGTTGTTGATCGTCTGGAAACAGCAGACATTGTCTACTTCTACCAGAACTTTGATCATGTAGGCGACGAGCCAAACGACTTTGGCATTACCGGTGACGAATACGAAGACGCCATGAAAGACCTATCCAACGACGCGTACTGTGGCTGCAACGGATGCATTGCCCAGGAAGCAGTTGATGCTGCATTCCCATTCATTATCAACGACACCCTCGACCACATCGTCCAAGGCAACAAGGACAACAAGACAGCACCATGCTGCATCGTCGCAAGACGCGCATGGAAATACCATGTTGCTCTGCTTGACATATCGTGCGGAGCCAACAACCCACAAGACCTAGCGTCAATCGCGCTAGGAATGAAGGAGGACAAATGAACACAGTCATCATCAGCGGGAACCTAACCCGCGACGTTGAGATGCGAGCCACCGCAAGTGGACTCCAGATCGCCAACGGACGCCTCGCTGTCAACAACCGCAAGAAGAACGGCGACGAATGGATCGACGATCCAGTGTTCATCGACGTTGTCGCATTCGGTGACAAGGCAGAACGCTTCGGTCAGGACGGCAAGAAGGGCGAGCGCGTCTACGTCCAGGGCCGCCTGTCCCAGTCCGAGTGGGAAAAGGACGGCGTAAAGAAAACGAAGATCGAAGTTCTCTCGGACCGCATCGAAGTACCCAACCGCGCAGCCAGCAACAACCAGGAGTCGTCCCTCTCGAGGACAGCTACCCCTGCGCCCGAGTCCACACCCACCGTCGACTCTGACATTCCCTTCTGATGGGAGTCATTGGCATTGACGCGTCCGGCAAACGCGTCGCAGTCGTACACATGTCCACCAGGGCAAAGATCATTGACGTTCTCTACTTCGAAACTGTCAACAAGGACGAGCCAATGGCTGACCACGCCCGACGCTTCGACACAATCAGCGACTACCTCTTGCTCCAATCAATCCGAGAATCCATCACCGGAATCTTTGTCGAGGACGCATACATGGGAGTGTCAAGGCGCGGCTCGGTCAACCACGCAAAGGTAGTCGGCTCCGTCCTTGCCGCTTGTGCTACATTCGCGCACGACCGACCAGCCAACGAGACACCCGTCTACCCGGAAACAATCATGCCTGCAACGTGGCGGTCACGCTGCGGCATCAAGGGCAGAGGCAAAGAACCCGTATGGGACTGGGCAACAAGCACGTTCCCCGCATCCCGCATCAAGAACCAAGACATTGCCGACGCCGCTTGTATCGCGTACGCCGGCATTGCAATCCAACAAGAACAACACCTCGACAGCATCCGGAAGGCTGGACTCTGATGACCCAGGAAGTACCAACCACACAGGAACAGTGGTCTGCACTATCCGACTACATCCTGTCGGCACCCATCGTTGCCCTCGACTCATTCAACCGCACCCTCGCCGCGCTGATGATCGACGACACGTTCGAGACTCAACTCAAAGCCAAGTTTGAGAAGGGAGCAGCCATTCACAATGGCAAGTGGCTGACGATGACACCCGAAGAGCTCATGCTCGAGGCGCGTGACGAGATCCTCGACCTGTGGATCTACTCGATGATGTTTGCCCACAACACGACAACACCACAAGACTGATGGATCAAGTCTCCCTTCATACCGAGCAAGAACTGAGGGAACGGAGACAGAAGATGGTCACGGACACGCTGATTGCGCTGGTCGACGAGGCGTACGAGAAGGCAATCAAGCGTGGCGAGGCGATCACTAACCCGGCGTCGTGGCGGTCATGGAAACGCAGCGTCTACATCGACACGGCAAAACGCGAAGGCGAGGGGTATCTCCGCTCGCACTACGACCGCATAGTGGGAGGGTCACGCATCCAGGCAGTCAAGTACTGCGACTTCTGCGAGACCATGCTGAACATTGTGTGGCTCGAGCTTGGTGACAAGAAGTTCTGTGACCTGGATTGTGCCGAGGGTAAGACGGCGCGTGTGTCTTACAAGGATTGGAAAGCTAAGGTCAAGGAGGCGGGAGGGTACAAGTCTCCGACGGGCGAGTGGGTCGCCGTCGATCAGATCGTGATGTTCGACCCGTTGCCGCTCGACAAATAAAAAAGCCCCGCCCTGCCAGTCAATCGGCAGGGCGGGGCGCGGTGTTACGTTGTCAGCATGAACTCGAGCAGGAACGCTTCGGGTAGATCCACCTCGTTGTCCTTGTCGTAGTCCGACCCGACGAATACTACGGTGCCGACGAGGGGCTGGTGCCTGCCGAGGCAAGCAGACGCGATGACGGACGCTCGAGGATTGTACGGCGCGTTCTGGTATGCGCCCTCCTCGTTTACTACGGCGATCACGTTACGACCGGGCAGGTGAACGTGCTCGATCCATCCGCCGACGATGCGCTGGTAGTCGTGTAGTTCGAGCGCGTCGCTGGATAGCGTTGTCTCTCCGTCGGCTGGCACGATTAGGTGTAGCGTCATACTTCCCCCCCACAGTCGTCGCACACTACGCCAAGACTGGGATCCATCGACCAGTCGAGGACTTTCTTGAGGCACAGTACGCACACTTCGAGTTGGCATTCGGCGCAGAGGTAACCGTCTAGCGTTGTCCCGTATTCCTGGGCTGGCAGTTCGGCGGGTATCCGGTTCACGAATAGTCCCGTGCCGAAGTCGCAAGCCTTGCCGCATTCCACGCAGGTCTCCCCGATATCGACGGTGCAGCGGGTAATCGCTTTACCTTCGACGACTGCGCCGGATTGTGTTGTGGCTTTCATTTGTCCCCCTTTGTGATGACTAGGCTGCCGTCCGACTCGGACGTACTAAAGTAAAGCTTGTCGCTGGATAGCAGGATAGATCCGTGATCGTCGATGACAACGTCGATGAGATCACCGAACGACTTACCTATCCGGTTCATGGCTTGCTCGATCTCGTTACGCATACTGCTGATGCGCTGCTCGGTTATCACCGGGCTAAAGATTGTCCCGCATATCAGGCAGGATCCGTCGTGGTGGTGCCGTTCGCATTCGCAGCCCTGACAAAACTCCCGGCGCTTGTTGGGGTACTGCTTGGCTAGGTAATCCTGTGCCGCTTCCGATCCGTGCGTGTCGTATAGATGACCGACGACTTCGGGGATTAGAAGGTCATAGGCGGCAGCATGTAAACCCTTCGCCATTCGGTGGGAGGCATCCGCCTCGGCTCGGTGTTGCACAGGCTCGAAGTTATCTACCTTTAGCATTCTTCGGTACGCGTCGCGCTCTGCAAGCCATAGCCGGTCGAGCGTGAGTCGTGCGCCGTTACTCATGCCGTCACCTCCCGTGCGTACAGGTCGTAACCCGTGCCAGTCTCGCGGTACTTGTTGCGGTCGTG
>Ga0181357_1000154_pt1 | contig 22990 bp, 46 predicted proteins | sample Fa13VDMM110DN_FD_130094 | JGI IMG/M metagenome (GOLD analysis project Ga0181357, IMG submission 130094) | Freshwater viral communities from Lake Michigan, USA - Fa13.VD.MM110.D.N | ecosystem: Environmental > Aquatic > Freshwater > Lake | place: USA: Michigan | collected 2013-09-24 | reverse complement strand
GCGAGGGGTATAAGACCTATATGAGTAGCAAGTATCTAATGCGTTTCGAAGTGGTGTTCGAAATGGGGTATCGCCAGTGAGTTATCAATTATTCGACAATCGGGGTTCTCGTTGCCCTTAAAAGTTCTTTGACGTATTGAGAAGATGGTAAAAAAAATTAATTGAATTAAATTATATCGAATGGTTTAAGGGGGGTTCGATTCCCCCCCGATAACGATACCTAAATGGGCAGGGTTAATTGTCCTACAATTTAATTTAATTTTTTATGAAAGTATCAGCAGAAAACAAAGCACGAATTAAAAGTTGCATTAAAGCAATACCAAAAAGTATTTATGATTATTACAATGGTAGTCCTTATGAACTTATGATTTATGTAAAAATTCCGAATAACGATTGGGATTTATCCGATTTTGATTATTTCAAAAATATGAGGGAATTAGAAAAGGCAATTCAGCGAAATATTCAACAATACGGAAGTGAATTAAGTCATATTGATTTTAAGTGGTCGGAAGAAGAAGATGAATTTGACCAATTTACAATTTACAAAGCGTAATTAATTAAAAATTATTTATCGAATGGTTACAGGGGGGTTCGATTCCCCCCACGATAACAAACCCAAAATGGACAGGGTTAATTGTCCTATTATTTAATTTAATTTTTTTATTATGAACGAGCAGATGGTTAATTTAGAAAATCAGTTGAATTTATTAACGACTAAATTCAATGAATTGGAAAATCGTGCAACAAGTGATGTGCAGGAAATTACGCAAGAATTGAACTACATTAAATTTGAACTTGATAAACTCAAAAACGAATTTAGTGAAGTAAAAAATTCAAGTGAAAAAAATCAAGACAATCAAAAATTACTGCAAGAGGATGCGGATAAATTAGTGGAAATAATTACACAATATTTTGATGCTTTTTCTTCAAATAATTTCAGCGATTTTGAAGCGGATGGTTACTACATTGATGATTATTCATTGGAATTAGATTATTCTAACGAAATACGATTAGATTCAGTCAGTATTAAATTCGGTGATTATTGGTTAGAAAATTATCTTTTTGATTCAGCAACAATGTATAATTTTTGCGAATTAAATTTTGCAGAAGATTCGATTGAATGGAAATTATTCAAAATGATTGACGAAAATTTATTCGAGAAATTAGAAGAATATTTTTCAAATCAAGTAACACGTTGCTTTGATTCACGCACTTATGATTTTCAAGATGTTGATGATTTTCAAGTGGAGTTGTGCGACAAATCTGTGGAATTAACAAGTTGTTATGTAAGTGCAGATTTAATTGTTGATTTTTGGAAAGAAAATATTGATTATTCGGTAGAAGATTTATCCGAAATAATTTATTCTTATTTTCAAGTACAAACGCAAGAAGATTAATTATTTATCGAATGGTTGTATGGGGGGTTCGATTCCCCCCACGATAACAAACCTAAATGGACAGGGTTAATTGTCCTATTATTTAATTTAATTTTTTTATTATGGCTCTAAATTGGAATGTAGAAGATGTTGCTAATTGGCAAGAATTGTTTGAGGAAATCGAAGGTGGTTATCGAGAAATGATTAAAATTCACGAAAGAATTTTGATGCACACGATGACTATTGGAATAACCAGAATTACTGAAAAAAATTGGAAGAAATTCTATGATAGGGTGTATATGTGGGAGAGAGTTCACGGTGCAGGATATTACACAAGAGAAAATGACCAATTAAAACCAATTTATGTTACGGAAGATGATGTAAAGCGAATGATTGGTTTACGGACTAATGCAGGAAATTCTACCAAAACACAATTTTTGAATAATTTGTCAAGGGGATTTAAAATTTAATTTATCGAATGGTTACAGGGGGGGATTATATTCTCTCTATTTGCGAGGGGGGTTCGATTCCCCCCCCGATAACAAACCCAAAATGGACAGGGTTAATTGTCCTATTATTTAATTTAATTTTTTTATTATGAAATCAAAATTTTTGTTTTTGTGTCAGTATTTTGAAAATTATTCCGATACTGAAAATCCATATTGGAAACCAAAAGGCGGTGTTCAATTCGTAGTTTACATTGATTGTGATTGTATGTTTTATGCCGAAAATGAAGTAATCAAATGGTTCAAAGAAGTTGTTTTACCCAAGCACAATAATTTATATTGTAAGTATGAATATGTGTCTAATGAAATGGCTTGTCAAGAAATTATTGTCGAAGAAGAATTTGAAGTTGTAATTTAATCAACTTATTTATCGAATGGTTACAGGGGGGTTCGATTCCCCCCCCGATAACAAACCTAAATGGACAGGGTTAATTGTCCTATTATTTAATTTAATTTTTTACTATGAAAAAAGAATTTTTTCACGATGCTTTATTGGATGAAAATGATAATCCAATTTGTTTAATTGTTCCTTTTGCAAAAATTGTTTGCCCTTGTTGTAATGGTACAGGAGTAGAATTTGGAAGTGATTGCGATGAAAGTAGAATGGTCGAAGATATGTACGAAGATTGCGATTACGAAGGTTTAGAGAGTTATTATAGGGGTGCTTATGACAGAGTTTGTAGTGAGTGTAATGGAAAAAATGTAGTTGATAAAATTGATTGGAATTTTATTGAAATAAATTACCCAAAAGAATATTTAGCAATAGAGCAGTACGAAAACAATGCGTATAACGATAGACAATATGAATTGGCTGAAAAACGTGCATTAGGTTATTTTCATTAATTTATTTATCGAATGGTTGAATGGGGGGTTCGATTCCCCCCACGATAACAAACCCAAAATGGACAGGGTTAATTGTCCTATTATTTAATTTAATTTTTTATGATGAGAAAAAAAAATTCAATGGAAAATATTGAAAGTTGGATAATTGCTAATGCAAAAAAAGGAACAATCTTTTATACAAATAAAAAAGACAACAATATGACTTCTTTGGCAACGTATCACAAAAGAAAAATTCAAACTGAAAGATTAGTAACTATTACAACAAAAAAACAAAATTTACAAGCCAAATATCTTTTAAAAGTTACTTTAATTAATTAAATAATACTATGAAAAAATTACAATGTAATGTATGTGTTGAAAAAACACAGGTTGAAATAGACCGAGAGCCAAATAATATTGATGGTAACTTTTTTTGTACGGAATGTGATGTAACTCTTGCTTATGTATCTTATAATCCATATACAAAAAAATATAGTTGGCTACCAAATATAGAATTTGAAAAACAAGTGGGTATTTGTATCGCAACAATAATTGAGTGGGAGTAATTAATTATTTATCGAATGGTTACAGGGGGGGATTATATTCTCTCTGTTTGCGAGGGGGGTTCGATTCCCCCCCCGATAACAAACCCAAAATGGACAGGGTTAATTGTCCTATTATTTAATTTTTATTTTTATGCAAAATTTAGAATGGAGAAATCCAAAAAATGATTTACCAAAAAACAATCAAGTGGTTTTGTGGAAGCCAAAAGAAAGTGAATTGGTATTAGCAGGTATTTATCTTGAATCCGAAAAAATGTTTTACATCGGATTTGAACAAACAGGAGATTTTATGTACTCTTTTGAAGTTGAAAAATGGATTCCAAATTCCGAACTTGGATTTCTTTTTAATGTATAGTGTTTTATTTATTTATTTATTAAATTTTATTTTATGAAAAAAGGCGGTATAAGACAATTAACGATAGATAAGTTAGTTGATTTCTTGAATTTATTAAGGGGTAAAACTTTTATTTCAATGGAAGTAAATGAGTTGGCAAGGGAACACAATATTCGTAGCAACGTGCATAATTTTGCTTGTCAATTAAATTTGTGTGTAAAAAAGGGAAAGCAATATACATTTGCTGATTACGAGTTTGAGCCAATACACGCAAGGCAATTAATTAAATTATCCAACGAATACAACGTAAGGGTAGTTGAAGAAGCAAGAATAAGAAAAGAACAAAAGCAAAAAGAGTTAATTGATAAAGCGGTTGAAATAAAACAATCACAAGATGTTTTTGGAGAACCGATAAAATTATTTTCACCTGTTGAAGAAACACCTAAAAACGAATCTATGGGATTAACTGATTATTTTCAAAATCTTTTTGGTAGCAATAAAAACATCGAATTAAAATTGTTACAGGAAGAAAATAATTTATTGAAAAAAAATAACGAAGATTTGTTGTTTGAAATCAAAAATCTGAAAGCACAAATTTCTGCATTAGAATTACAACATTCAGTAAAAAATAATTTATCGAATTTTGATGAAGAAGAAATTGAAATGTTGCGAGGAAAAGTAGAGGGGTTTGAAAAATTATTTAGTTTCTATTTCAAATAATTATCGAATGGTTACAGGGGGGTTCGATTCCCCCCCCCCGATAACAAAACCTAAAATGGACAGGGTTAATTGTCCTATTATTTAATTTATGCAAAATGAAAAATAACGATTACACGCAGTTATGCGTATGGCAAGGGGTTGTTTTAGATGGATTTACAATTCCCGAATTTGAACAATGGATGCTTGATAATTTTAATACAAGAATCAAGTATGAAATGGAAGTAAAAACACTCCCCGATTTAGACAATAATGGAAATCCTATTGCTGATACAGGGGGCAGGAATGATGTGTTATTTTATGCACATCAAGACGATATTTTACACTTTTCAGTTCCACGTTTACAAGCAGGAATAAGATGGTGGGAAGATGTTGTTGGGTACAACGATAATTCTTATTTATATCCAAACGAAATATTAGAAAAATATCCTTTAATGTGGTAATAATAAAAACCCAAAATAGGCAGGGTTAATTGTCCTATAATTTAATTTTAATCAAATGAATAATTTTATTGAACCACGAAATTGGTGGAATCGTGATTACGCTACTGAATGGTGGCGAAATAATGGACATTTTGACGATGATTTATATTTGGCAATTTTGGTCGAAAAAGAGCATCGAAAAAATAATAGAATATCAATTAAAGAAAACAAACAAGATGAACAGGGAAGAAAGCAATTTATTTTCTTTCGATTCTTACCTATCCGAAAATGGTTGGGAATTGAACGGAAGGATTTGGCGTAAACACAATAAAACAATCAAATTAATTTCTAACAATTCAAGCGAAATTGATTATTTAATGATTGCACTTAATTTAAACAACAAAATAAAACACAAACACATTGTTACTTGCGAAATTCCTAATACTTGGGAAGAAGCAGAAATAATTTTTCAAAAATGTAGGTTAAACTATTTTAATTATTATCAAAATGACACAGAGAACATCTATTGAAACATACCACGAAATAAAAAATTCGGGTTTGTTATCGGAAAAGCGTTGGAAAGTTTACGATATTTTTTATCAAAACAACAGACCATTGACAGGGGCGGAAGTCAGTCAAATTTACAAAGGAAATTATCCATCATCACAACATTCGGAAACTATCCGTAACCGAATTACTGAATTAAAAGAAATGGGGTTATTAGCGGAGTTTGAAATGGTAGATTGTACGTTCACAGGGCGAAAAGTTTATACGTTTGTTACAACGAATAATTTGCCCGAAAAATTAGAAAAGAAAGAAACGCTGAATCAAAAATTGGACAAAATTCTTGAAGAAATAAAATTACTTGGAATTTCTTTGTCCGATGAAGAAGCAAAAGAACAATTAAGAAGTATTTACAAAAAAGTGTATAACCTAAAAAAATAAATAAATTAATAATTAATCAAAAAAAACGAGCAAAATGGAAAATGAAGTAACGTATGAAACGAAACAAATGGAGTTTGAAAAATCCCAACAACTTTACAAAGAAGTAAATATATGGGTGGAACGAAATTTTAATTTTATTCAAGTAGATGTTTTGAATAAATATTCCGATGATAATTTAATGGAATATATTCTTTACCCATCCGCAGAAGAAGAATTTTATGAGTGGCTAACCAATTACGATGTGGTAGAAAAAATTAAATCTTGGAAAGAAGATTTTAATGAAACAGATTATTTATCATCAATTTACAATGGTAAATCTTATTACGATGCTTTTATTGAAATCGAAAGCGTAGATGGTTGGAATGAATTTCGTGAATTTTGCCTTGACGAATATGCTGACGATATTAATGAATTTATTTACGAACAGGAAAATTATCCAATGTGGAATACTTGCTTTGAATTTCGTGATTCGTATAGAAATAATTACGAAACTAATCTGTTGGTAATGAAGTTAGGAATGGGCGTAATTAGTGGTTTAGAAAATTTCAATGATATTATATTTATGAAATCCGCAGGACATAGTTTTTATGGCTCTTATTGGATTCCGCTTTATCTTGAATTTTATCCCGATGAAAAACAAAAATACAAGGGTGTAAAATTTAGTCAGTTTTAATTTTTTTTTCAAAATAATTTTTTTTTGGTTGTGGGTTCATTTATTTTTGTATATTTGAACTCACAATTCAATTATGTTTAATATAAAAAAGTAAGTAAAATGAAAACAGGAGATTTGAAAAATTTAAGTTTACAGGAAATCGTTCAGCAATTACAACTGCAAAATTTACAAAAACAAGATTTTGTAGTGCCATCACGATTTATCAAAATGGTGGGGAGTAACCTACAAGTTATTAATGAAGAAAAATTAGATTCGTTTAATTCGTTATTGGCTCAAACAGGAATATCCATCAACGAAAACGATGTAGAAAAAATGCACCTACAAGTGTTGGATTGTTGCCATTCACAAATTGGTAGTAAATTGGAAATTCCGAAAAAATATTACGACAGAATGTTGTCTGAAAAATATCACCATTTACTTGATTACAATGTATCAACGTGGTTTTCGGAAAAAGGGAATACAAATTATTTTTTACGCACATTTATTGATGCCGAAAATCGTAGTGGGATAGCAAGGGCAATTTTATCGGATAGATACAATGTGTTAGATAATTACGATGTAATGTTAGCAACATTAGATGCAATTCGTGAAAGTGGTATTAATGTTCAAATTGAAAGTGGCGATATTACAGATACGAAATTTTATATGCGTTTTGTTTGCCCCGATATTGAATTAGAAGCACCCGATTTATTAAAGAACTATCGTGTACCCGATGGAACAAAAGGTGGTAACGGAATTATTTCGGGTTTTGTAATTTCAAATTCGGAAACAGGGAACGGAAAATTTTCAATTTCACCAAGAGCATTAGTGTTGGCTTGTCGTAACGGAATGATATTCAAAAACGATGCGTTTGCTAAAACACATTTAGGTTCAAAAATGGAAGAATATTCTACGATTGATTGGTCGGAAGAAACACGCCAAAAAAATTATGATTTAGTAATTTCGCAAGTGAAAGATGCAATTAAATTTTATGCAAGTCAAGAATATTTAACTGCTAAAATTCACGAACTTTCGGAGAAAGGAAATAAAGAACTTTCACACCCGATTGAAACGATTAAAAATGTAACGAAGTCGCTTTCAATTAGCGAAGAAAAAGAATCAAATATTTTGAATTATTTTATCAAGTCGGGAGATACAAATGCCTTTGGCGTAACACAAGCATTAACGTATTTTGCACAACACAACGCAACACCCGAAGAACGATTTGAAATAGAAGTAAATTCTGTTTTAATATTGGATAACATTGATGATTTCGATAAAGCCGAAGTTAATATCAAAAGAGTACCATCTTCTCAAATAGTTTCAATGAACTAAACGAGAAAACCCCCATCGCTATCTGTTATTGGCATAACTTTTTTTTTGCGGTGGGGGTATTTTTAATTATTTAATATTTGAGTTATGGATTATATGCACATAGTTAGCAAGTACGAAAAGTATAAGAGATTTGATGAATATATTTGGGCGAATTATTCATTCGCTAATAAAAATGATAAATCTTCTTTAACAAAAGATTACGTTAGCGATATTGTCAAATTATCTAACATTATCGGTAGGTTGGAAATTTATCTAATGGATAAACAAGACCTTGAAAATGCTCACTATATCTGTAAATGGTTTGAACAGGAATTTGATGAAAGTTATAGTATGGAAGATTTCAAAGATTGGTTAAATGACAACGAATAAAATATATATTAATCAAAGTTTAGTTAAGGATTTAATTAAATATCAAAACGATGAACTTTGCGGATTGGTGTTTCACAACAAATGGATTTTACAACAATTTGGTGGTGGCTCAAAAGCAAACGATTTAGGGCATTATTTTGAGTGGTTATGCACAGGTGCTTTGGCTAAGGGAGAAAGTGAAGCACCGATACCCGAAACGACTAAAAGCGGAGAATTAACTGCTGATTTTAAGACCGCCAAAAAACAAGCCGAATATTTTCATTCGTTATTACCTAAATATGGAATTAAATTGCTTGATGCAGGAAATAAAATAATTGCAGATGATACTTGGATAGGCACGTTAGATATTGAAGCAAAATGGGATGCTATTTTTGAAAATGAAAATTTGAATTTCGATACAAATAATAAAAACCACATTGTAATTATTGATTTAAAATTTAGTGGATTATTAAATGATAAGTGGAATGAATTTGGTTGGCACGATGAAACACTTAGTAGGAAGCAAGGCACGATGTTACAGGCGAAACACTATAAATTTTTGTATTGGAAAAAATACGGATTTAACCCACCATTTTTCTTTTTCGTTTTTGATTCTAAACAAGTAGGTAAAGCAAAAATAATTAATGTAGAAATTGATACCTATGAACTTGAACTACACGAAGAATTTTTACAAAAAGCAAAACGATATTTTGAAATGAATTTAGAAAGTGGATTTCAACCTAAACCAAGTTACGATTTATGTATTAGTTGTAAATATCAACACCTATGTAGTTTCAAAATTGATAAGCCAAAAATAATTAGTGTTAAACCCGAATAATATAAATAAAATGAGTAATGAAGTAAATGTAACGCAGATGAACAATGATTTAGATGTCATTGAAGAAAACCACAAAAATCAAATTTTGTCCATACACGAAAATATGGCTGAATTAATTGAACGATGTAATTCAATCCAAGTGTTTGAAGATGATAAGGAATCATACGATGATGCCGTTGAATTAAAACGCTATGTAAAATCGGTTCACGTTTCTATTGATAAAAAAAGAAAAGAACTGAAACAACCAATTATTGACTATGGGAAAAAATTGGATTCTTTCGTAAAGGAAATTTATGAACCATTAGTAGAAGCCGAAAAATTAATCAAGTCAAAAATGGAAGTTTATGAAATTAAACTTGAAAAAATTAAAGCGGAGAAAAAAGTAAAAGAAGAAGAAGAAGCAATTCAAGAAGCATTAATTGAAAATAAAATCCGTGAATTAAATTTAATTTTAGGAAATATAAACGAAGCAAAAAGCAAAAAAGAATTACTTGAAATTGAAAAGCAATTAGAAGAAATTGATGTAAATTCTTTTGGTAAAAAAAGTGCTGATGTAGGATTTGTCCTTTCGCAATTAAAATTGACTTGCTCAATGGCTATGCGGATTTACAAAGATGAAGATGTAAACAACGTGGTTACGGAACATAAACCTATTGGGGAAAAAATACCCGATGATATTGATTTCGTTTTGTTTCCTGTGGAAGTTTTGATTGAAAAAAACACCCAAGAAGTTTTAATAAAAAACGAAGAAGGTATTTTTGAAGAACATTCGATTCCTGTTAATGAATTTAATCCTTTGGATAATGTGCAGGAAGATTTAATTACGCCAATGACTGACGATGAAGTATTAAATGTAATTAATGATATAACCGAAAATATTTTCCTTTCAGTTTGTGAATTTGTAGAACAAAAAGTAACCGATAAATTATCTGCGTACCATCACGCTGAAAATAAAAATGTAAATGAACATTCCGATTTAATTAAAGAACAAGTGTTAGTTGCTTTATCAACTAAAATTAAAAAAAGTATAATTCTGTAACCTTAAAAAACAAAATAAAAATGAAAACAATTATTTTATCTATGGCTTTATTTTTTGTAGCCAACATCAATGCTCAATGGTCTTACCAATTAATTACCGATGGATTTGACGACCCATACAAAGTTGCTTACACGGAAAGCGATGGATTGTCTTATTTGAAGTTAGAAAAAAGTGAAGGAAAATTAATATTTTTTATCAAAGGTGGATATTTTTGCGATGACAAATTACTTGTAGATTTCGTATTCTCAACCACTACCGAAAATTACAAAGCAAGTTTGATTGGAGAAAAATCAACATCAAGCGAAATTGTATTTTTCAGTTGGGATTTAATGAATGAATCAGCCGACTTTGTTGCTTGGTTTAAGAAGTGTAGCACCCTTAAAATACGAATTAACGAATCGAATTGTACGAGTAATTATTACACTTTTAGTATGGGCAAATCAACGTCAGCGTTAGATTTTATGACAAAAGAATAATATTAATGGGGGGTGTAATATGCACTTTAATTTTTAAGATTGAACAAAGCGAATATCAGTATATCTATGCCCCCTTTTTTAGAATATTAAATTAATACAAAATGGAACAGAAAAAAAACGATGTTTCCACGATAAGTGGATTTTCAAATGTGCTTAAAAACTATGAAAAATCAATAGCACAATTATTACATATTAAGTATGGTATTTCTTACGAAGAATTTTATGTTACTTGCGTAAATGCCGTAAAAAAGAATCCTAAATTACTTAACTGCGACCCTAAATCATTATTTGGTAGTATTTTATTATCTGCCGAAGTTGGTTTACGCCCTAACACACCCGAACAACACGCTTTTATTTTACCTTACGGAAAAGAAGCAAAATTCCAAGTTGGGTATAAAGGATTAATCGAAATGATGTATCGTAATCCAAGAGTAAAATCAATTTATGCAGAAGCCGTTTTTGAAAAAGATGATTTTGACTATGGTTATGGATTAACCCCTTTCCTTAATCACAAACCTTTTCGTGGCGGAGATAGGGGAAAATTAGTGTGTGTTTATGCCGTATGTAAATTGCAGGATGCAGACCCATTATTTTCAGTTGTAGAAAAATCGGAATTAGATAAAGTAAAAGAATTTTCGCAAGGTAGAAATTCGGAATTTAGTCCATATAATTCGGGTGCTGACGTACATCACTTTATGGAAATAAAAACCGCAATTAAAAAATTGTCTAAATTAATACCTAAATCTTCCGTGATTGAAATAAGTAAAGCGATTGATTACGATAGCAGATTTGAAGGTGGTGCAAAAGTAATTGTTGATATTCCACAATCTCCTAACGATATAGTTGAGCCGAAAATTGTAGATTACGAACAACAGAAAAAATCAATTTCTAACGCTTTTGACGATGTGGAAATAGAAGATGTTTCACGGGAAACATTAAAACCTGTTATCGAAGAAAAATCAATCGAAACACCAACAAAAGAAGAAGTAGTATTTGACCTTTCGGATTCAGACGAAGATGAAGATGACGATATTGATTTCAAGCGAATGTTTGGTGATGACGATGACGATGAAGAAGATATTGAAAAATCAAAAACGCTATTTTAATGGATATTGATGAATTTAGAAAAAAGTTTTTCGTTGATGATGGTAAAGTAGTTTCTCGAAAAAAAAATAAGTACAGGAATCAAAAAGTAGAAGTGGATGGAATTACTTTTCATTCACGAAAAGAAGCAAACTTTTACTCGGATTTATTAATTAAAAAAAATGCAAAATTAATTACGGATTTTGAAAGACAAGTTCAATACGATATTCGAGTAAATGATATTCATATTGCTAAATATTTTTTGGATTTCAAAGTCATAAATTTAGATGGAAGCATAAATTACTACGATGTGAAAGGGAAAGATAAAGTTTCGGGCAAATGGATTACCACCGATGTTTTTGCACTAAAAAAGAAATTAGTCGAAGCGATTTATGGAATTAAAATTGAAAAGATATGAGTTACAGGGTTACTGATACGGACAAATGGAACGACACTTGGTTTAACACCCTGTCGCCAAATGCTAAACTATTATTTTTCTTTTTAGTTGAAAATTGCGATAATGCAGGTTTTTATGAAGTAAGCAAAAAGTTTCTTTTGTTTTATACAGGGTTCAATGATGACCAATTAAATAGTTCAATTTTGGAATTAAAGAAAATGTATATTAAAAGCAACGATGGTTTAAGAATATGGATTAAGCACTTTCTTAAATATCAAAAGAAAACTCCATTAAATTTTAGTAACAACAATCACAAACAAATAATTTCAATAATTATTGATAATCTAAATAGCGAAAATAAATTCAAGGGTTGCAATCAATTAAATGCTATGCTTCCTGCTGATATGCAGTTAGGTAAGAGAAAAAAACGTGAAGTGGCAGAAAAAAATGATTTAAGCGATGTTGAGCCATCAACGATTATTCCTTTACCTAAATTTGTAAAACCAACGATTGAAGAAATTGCCGAACAAATGAAAAGCAAAGATTTTGCCTATTATGTCGCTGAAAGCAGTCGTTTTTACAATTTCTTTGAAAGTCAAGGTTGGAAAGTAGGTAAAAATACAATGAAATCTTGGAAAGGTGCAGTACATACTTGGATTAGTAATTTTTATGAACGAAATAAAATGCACGAAAAGAAATCAAAAATTGAAACATTAAGAGAATCACACGAAGAATTATCAGAAGTTGATTGGAACAAAGTTTATAATTTAAACGAAGATGAATAACATAGTCAAACATACCAACATACCTGCTTTATCTCCTGTTGCAAGAGATATTTATAGTGCAAGTAAAAAACCAATGATTAAATCATTTGATGATATAAATGTGGTCGTAAATTCTATTCACGTTTCCGTTAACAAAGTAATAGCGGATAAAGGTGTTAGAATGGAAATTGATGATATTAATTACTTAAAAAAATCAATTTCGCTTGATATTATTCGTGATTTCTCAACATTAAGTTTGGAAGATATAAATGTGTGCTTTTCTATGGGCGTAAGAGGTAAATTAGGCGATTATTACGGAATAAATGTAGCAACACTATACCAATGGCTTGATAAGTACAAAAACGAGGTCTTACCGATGGCAAATGGAGAAATTTATGATAAAATGCCAAAACCTATGGAAATCGAAACAGAAGTAGATTATAAAGCATTTGACAATTCGCTCGTTAAAACAATACAAAATATTTTGATTGGTGAAATAGAATTAAATAATTACAATGATTACGGAAATGTGCATTACAACCTATTGGACAAATTTAATTTTATTCAATTTACGCCCGATGAAAAAATTGAAATATTTAATCGTGCAAAAGATGTTGTAAAGCACAATTTAACCAAAAAGAATTTATCATTGATTGAACAAGGTAAAAGCATACAGGTAATTAATACTGAAAAATTTTTGAACGAAATTGAAATTAATTCAAAAACAAAAAACGATATAATAATTATTGAAGCGAAAAAAATTGCTTTTCGTGATTGTTTAAGAAGAATAGAAAATACAGAAAAATTCATTGAAGAATTAACACAAAAAATTGAAGAACACTATGGAAAAAAATGAAACACAAAAATTAGATACCTATGTTGTAAACATTGGTAGAAACATAAAAAGATTACGAAAGGAAAAAAAGATTAGTCAAAAGCAATTAGCCGAGAAATTAAACGTAACGCACTTTTGGATTTGTAAATTAGAAAGCGGTAAGCGAAATACAACGATTTTTAGATTAAACGAAATAGCATTTTACCTTGATACAGATTTAACTAATTTAATTACAGAAAAATGATACTTATTAAAGATGGTAAAGAATTTACCTTGAAGCATATAGATTACGATTTTTTACAATTAATCATTCGTGGATTAAAACACGAAAAAAACAATGTTCAAGAAAATATAAGTTCACTTATTGTGGATAGTATGAATAATCCCGACCAATCGGAAACTAATCAAAAACAAATTGAATTTCTTAAATCGTTAAGAGTAGAAATAGATAAATTATTAGAAGATTACATTAACATAAACCTGTAAAAAATAAAAAACCCCCAAGCCAAAGCGAGGGGGGAGAATCAATGACCTATAACGAGCAGAAATAGGATTGATTAAATGGCTAACATAACACCCGATAAAAAGATACCACTAACAATGGCTATCCACTTTCCAATTTTTTGATTGCGTAATTGTTTTTTTAGCAATTTATTTTCCCTTTCGTGAATATCTATTATTTTATCTTTTTCCTGTATTATTAATTTGTTATTTTCAATGATTTGATTTTGTGAAAAAACGATTTGATTTGTTTCAATAATTATTTGCTCTTTTTTAATCAGTTCGTTATTATCAATAATTCGTAATTCTTGGCATTGTTTTCTTTCTTCGTTCCATATCCCTAACTGCTTGGCTTGTGCAACCTTAAAACAAACCAATGTATCGTTATCAATCACTAATGATTTAGGATATTTTTGCCCAATTAAATTAAAAGCAAAAACAATAAATAAAATACTAATTAAATTCTGCATCCCAATAGTTAGTAATTTCTTTCGCATCCATTTGCTTTACTTTCGCTATTTCTTTTTTATATCGTATTTCTACTTTCGATTTCAATTTATTAAGTGAATCTACTTGATTATTTAGTTTCACTATTTTTTGATTTTGATATTCTATCTCCTGTTCGTATTTTTCAATTATTCCTTCACGGAATTTAATTTCATTTTTTATTTCTTTCAACTTTGCTTTACGTTCACTTTCGTATGCACGTTTATAGTGAAATTTAGACGTACACATATTGAGCATAAATGCAGTAGCAATAATTATTCCCCAACCAAAATAAGATAGGGGTATTTTTCTCCCCCAAAAATCTTCCGAAAATTTCATTACGCTTTGATTGTAATTACTTCGTTGTTTGGTTTCGTTATCTTAAATTCCACCCTGCGATTTCTTTCTCTATTTGCATCGTTATCATTAGGCACAATAGGTTTGCTTTCACCAAATCCCTGTGCAATAATTAATTCCGATTCAACGCCACTATTGATTAAATAATCTTTAACGGCATTTGCTCGGTTTTGTGATAATTTAAGGTTGTATTCATCGCTACCTTTATCGTCTGTATGACCTGCAATATCCAATTTCCAATTTTTTGCCTTTCGTAACGTATCAGCCAATTTATCCAAATAAACATAAGAACTTGGTTTTATTGTTGATTGATTAAAGTCAAAAGTTAGGTTGTCAAAAGCATCCTGCAAAATATTGGGTTCGGGTTGTGGTTTTGGTTTTCTACGAAAGTAAAAATAAGCACCCACTCCTGCGAGTACCAAAATTGTTCCAACAACCAATACCGTTTTTGTTGTTTTAGTCATAGCCATAATTACATATTTTTCGTAACAAATTTAAGTATAAATACAATACCTAATAATGTTAAAGTTATTGTACCATAAAATAGAAAATCATTGTCAAAAAATTCCATTCCATATTTATATTGCGAATATCTGCCATAAGGCAATAATTTCCACTTGTATTTTTTTCCATCAGTTTGATACAATTCAAAAATCAAGAAATTATTCGGTTCAATATCGGCAGGTAAATTTTTTAACGCTTCACCTACCGAATTGAACATTGAAGATTCAAGAATAGTATTATCTTTTGGATTAATCCAAGTAAGTTTTATTGTTCCTTTATTATAAGGTAAATCACTCACTTAAAATTAATTTGCCTTATAAACTATCATTCCTGTTTTTGTGGTCATAGCCACATAGGTTTTTCCATTGTAAGTAAAAGATTTAGCACCTTCTTTCTTCGCTTGTAACATTTTATTAAAATACTCGTTTGCCATTTTATATATATTTAATTGTTACTATTTGATTGCAGGGTATTCGTCTTTCGTGTATGTGTAGAAAAATTGACGAATATAAATTCCTGTTGGATTTTTGAAATCAAGCACTAACTTGTAATCTTTTCCACCAATTATTTTTTTCATTCGTTGTTCTTGTCCTATTGCCCGTTTATCCGCACCACTCCCTGCCGAGCCATACGTCATAAAACCTGTATATGCTTTACCATCGGTACTTGGTTTTATTGTTGCTTCCCACGTTACTTTGTAATTTTTTGAATCAATATTTATTTTCAAATCAGTAACATCGGGATTTATTCCTTTTTTATACAAATCAACCAACGCTTCTTTTATTTTTGTTGACATACGACCACCGAAACCATCGGATTTTCTACGTTCAAAACTATGTAAAGCATCCCCCATATTAGGCGTTCCTTTTGGAACAACATATTCACCTTTTACAATAAGACCTTCACTCATAATTTTATTATTTGTCCTATTTTTTCTTTTTTTTCTAACTACTAAACCAACAATTAGTGCAGTCGCTAAAACTCCGCCTACACCTGCAATTATCCATATTTGTTGTTTAGTTAAAGCCACTATTTTAATCGTTTAATTTCCTTAAAGTGTTTGTATGCACCCAATCCATAAAACAACAACATCGTTATTGTAACAATAGTCGCTAAATTCAAAACTTTTAATATTTCTGAATTTTTTATTGATTCTATATCTATTTTTTCTTCCATTTTACCAAAGTAATTGGTCAGCATACCAACCATTTGTTCCTTTTTTCAACCTATCTTTTTTATGGCGTATTTTATACAATCTACGTCTTTCGTCAGCATATTTTTTACCCATTGTTTTTGTGTACGTTGGGTAATCGGAATAACCTAATGCCCCTACCGAAGCGACCTTAACACCACCTTTATAAACATCTATTTTTTTACCTTCTACACTACTTGGTTTTACGACTAATCCTAATCGTTTTGCCTGTTTTTTAGTGTAGTCAGTAATTCGATACATTACTTATTAGGTTTAGGGTTCACGGTATCTCCACTTGCCCACAATCTACACCAATGTTCTAATTCAATATTTCCTTGAATTTGAGAACAAATTAATTCGTCATTCACATATCGCTGAAACGTAAAACGGCAATTACCACATTTTTGTCCACGATAAGGTTTTCCAATATAATTACTTCCTTTTTTTGTCATTTTATATGGCAGTGTTCCCGAACCAAGTAACCAATACAATAAAGGTTTTTTACGTTTTTCTTCAATAGGTAATCTACGAAATTGGCTTATTGCTTTTTGAACATAAACATTGGCTTTAACCCCTGCTTTTGGATAATCAAAATTATTATCGCCATATTTTTGACCATCAACGCCTATTAAATCTTCAAATATATCATCCATAATATTTTATTTAAGCACCACAACAACCACCCATTTCCGAATAACCACCACAACCGCAACCACTTGCAGAAGAATAGTTATCGCAACAAGTTTTACAATCTTGACTTCCACAATATCCAATTACACCACCCTTGCAACGACAAACACCTGTTCCTTTGTCATTTCTTCCTTTTCTACCACCATCTGCACTTGACATTGTTTCAGCCATTTTTGGTGCTTTTGATTTCATCAAATGATTGGCAACTAAAAAACTACCAACTAACACACCTGTAATAATTAATATTTCTTTATTCATATTTTTATTTTAAATGTTTATTTTTTTCATAAAGTTAGGTAACTTACCCTTTTTCTTTAAGTAAAGATAAGTCAAAGTTCCCGATATACCCAAAACCGCTACTGCAATACCTATTGCAACAACCCGTTTAACTATTCTTTTTTTTTTGTCGGCATCTGTTTCATCGCTACTTGAATCAAATATGCCTGTACTTTTGTTTTTTTCAAGTATTTGTTTCCATAGGTCATAGTTAGAATTTACTTCACTTAAACCTTTTGAACCACCATTAACACTTTTTCTTGCCAAAGTTAAATTACCATCCCTTGCTATATCAAAAGTGCTTCTATTTACGCCATTTTTAGCATAAATACCACCTCTTTTTTTATTTAAGAATGTTATGGCTATTGTATATGAATTTTTTGGCTCTAATGCCTTATCACCATCGTTTACTAAATCAACTCCAATTAAATCACCATAACTTTTGTAATTTGCTTTTCCTGTTAATTGAATTAATCCACGACCAAAATAGGGTAATCCATTTTTGTCAGTACCTAATGTGTAATAATTCTTTTTACCACCTGTTGTACTTCGATAATAATTTAATGCTTTTTCGCAGGGTTTTCCATTGTATGCAACTCCTGTTTTACCACAAAGGTAATCGGCTTCCCATCGTTCAAGAGAATAATCACTTTCACTTTTAGCCGTTGCTAATAAATATGCTAAATCGGATATGCTTGTAACTTTGCTATCATTTTTAGCGTATTCAAATATCTTTCGTAAGGAATTTTCAAATTTCGTACTTCGACCACTTCTTTTGTAATCGGATATTGCACCATTTATGTCTATCGAAACTCCCATTATTTTAGATTTTTGATGACGACATACACATTTTTGCTTTTATTTTTATCTATTTTTCCATTAGATAAATAATAATTTTTCTTTGATACTGAATCACTAACATTTCCGCCAATACCTACGGCTACATTACCATTAATTTCAGTAACTAAATCACAATGCGATTTGTAACCTGCACTTGAATCGTAAGTAACTCCGCTTTGTCTTGGGTAACACACTAAATCCCCTACTTTAACATCTACTTCTTCGGGTTTGTATGCTTTGAATTTTTTGGAATTATTTTCTTTTCTATTTTTTACTGCTTCGGCAATATATTGAGAATGTGATTGTGAATATTTAAAATCATCTCCTGCACCTGCTTTACGCATTAAATAAGAAATAAAAGCAGAACTCCACGCTTCACTAATATAATAATTATCATTTTTTTTAATCCCTGCACCTTGTTCCCAATAATTTCTTAAATCTTGTAAAGTATCTTTTGAACCCTCTTTAATTCTTTTTCCACCTTTATTCCATTTATCCCATTCGCTATTTGCTAAATCAACTAATTTACCTGTAAAGTCCGAAGATGATTTCTTACTACCACCGCTTTTTTTCTTTCGCAAAGTAATTAGCAGACCACCAATAGTTAAAATTGATATGCCACCTAAAATAAGCCAATATTTGTTTTTTAAGTCCATTACTTTTTGAAAACCTTAACGAGATAACGAATTATTGAATGATTGAAATAACCTGCTAAAAATGAAAATAATTTTGTTGCCCCTGTTCCATTTTTTAACACAACTCCCAATGTGTCCATTACATCTCTTGACATAATTAATAACACAAAAATTGAAATAAATGAAAGTAAAACACGAATGTAATTATTTACATCCGAAAGAAAATAACCTAATGTTAGTGGAAGTGCCTTATTACGTCTATCCAAAATCATCATAAGAATATGGGTAATAATACCACATAAAGCCAATAATATATTTTCAAAGTTTAAATTCTCCATAATTATTTTTTTACGTCATTGTTTAGCATAACCAACTTGTCTTTTACTTCATCGTAATCCGCCACAAATATTTGTTTGGGGTTTTGAGTAGAAATATGTTGAATTTTATTTTTTTCTTTGTCTAATTTTACTTCTATTGCACTTTTGGGTTTTTCGCCAAATATAAATTCATCGGGTTTAGTAATCAATATTGGTTCATTTGTTTGAAAATCATCTATATTTTCGGGTAAAATAAATCCACGAACATAAGACGTACCATCTTCACTATAAATTGTAGTTCGCCCATCATCGGGAAATTCCTCCTGTACTTGGGTGCGTTGTTGTAAGTATGGATATAAATATCTATATGCTAAATACACAATACCACCAACTGCCAATATTTTTAATACATTTTTCATTGGTCTTTTTTTCTTAATTCTTTTATTTCTAAATACGTTTTGTATGTAGATAAAGTATAAAATGTAATCACACTTAAAGCAACAATCAAACTTATGTTCCCTATTTTTTTAACATTAATACTTTTAAGTAATTCTTCCATTAGTAAACTATTTTAGCACCAAAATCTATGATTTGTTTAGAAACTTCTTCTCCATCTTTATTTTTTATCACAAATTCAAGAGTTTTATCTTTACTTGTAAAAACTAATTTATATTTATTTGGATTGTATGTTTTTCCTGCGGTCATTTCGCCACTATCTCCCAATGCAACGGTTTTTTTATTATAGCCAAAATCTACATTTACTTTGTTATTTACAAAATCGTATTTTGATAACATAAAAAATGGTTTTCTGTTTCTAACTCCAAACCAATAAACGCCTAACACCGCTAATGGTAAACCAACCCCTAATAATATTTTTCCTGTTTTATTCATTTTACACAATTTTTGCTATTTCAAAGTGCATACCATCTTTACGAGTAAAGTGTCCACCCCAATAAAATCCAAATTCATTTGCGATAGGAACTATTTCCCTAACCGAACCTTTTTGACCTACTAATGCAGGTATTTTATTTAATCCATTGTAAGGCACGTTTACATCGAAAGCCGTTCCCCAACTATGATTACTTAAATTTGTTCGGCTACCACGAACATAACGTGGATAAAACGCCCCTGCATAACTAATAATATGCGTATGTAAATTTTCTTTTTCTAATGTTTCAAAAAAACGAATTAATTGGTCTTTTCCGTATTTGTGCCACATCATCATTGAGTATTTACCCCCTGTTGCTTTCGACAAAGCAGGTAAATTGACACGAACTATATTTTTTGATACCCAATCACCTAAAATTGTAATGCCTTCGGGATTTTGAGCCGTTGGACTTGATTTGTAATCAAATTCACCAAATATTTTAGCACGTTCTTTATTCCCTACCAATGGATTAAAATTAGGTTTAGGTGGAAATTCTAAATTATTAATTGATTTTCCAAATCCTAATTCTTTTGCTTTTTCAATAGTTTTTAAACCTACAACTCCATCCGCAGTCAAATTGTGTGCGTTTTGAAATTTAATTGTAGCATCGTGTGTTTTCTGTCCAAAATCTTCATCAACAATACCTAAATACAATTCTTCTCCACGAAGAAAAGTTTGCCAATCCCCAACTAAATCACCTTTTGAACCTATTTTAATAAATGTCATTTTTTTTCTTTTAATATCGTTGTAACGGCATCTTTTAATTGACCAATTACTTCATCTTTACCCTCATTTCTTGCTTCCATACGAGCCATACCCACTTTCATTTCATTAATACTTGCAAATATTTTTTTCATATCATCTTTCAATTCTTTCATATCATCTTTACTTTGTTTTTCGTGTTCGTTTCGTGTGGTCGTAATTAACTCTAATTTTTCCTGTAAATGAGAAATATCTTTTTTTAATTCCGCTATTGTAATACGAATAGTAATCCAAGCACCAAAAAGCGATGCGATTAAAGTTAAAATTGGAAGAAATTGAGCAAATGTCATATTTAGTAAATTTTTTGTAACACAAAAACATCAGAATAAATTGAATTTGCAGGGTCAGATGAATCCCATTGTGCTGTTACATTAAAAGTATTATTTACGGTTGTATCAAAATTAAAACTATTTACATTGTTAAATCCAAATCCCTGTGCATTTCCATTTGATTGTTGTACAAAGTAAAAATTAGAAAAAGTAACGATACTTGCTACACCTGTACCACCAATTTGTCTTATTGAAAATATTACTGATAAACTCCATACGGCATTTGTTAATGCCCCCATAGTTTGAAGTCCACTATCCGCTAAAACAACGGTACTACTTCTAATAACTATTTCTAACTTTTCTCCAATTTTTGCAGACAATAATCCACCAAAATCCGCCCTAAAACTATCGCCAACATTAAATTTATTTGCGGGTACTAATAAACTTCCCACGCCACTACCAATTAAAGTAAGTGGTAGTATTCCACTAACAGGAGTTGAATCATTTGTTTGTGAATATAAACCACGACTTGAAGCAATTAAAGGTGAAACAGATGTTCCTGCACCTGTAATTCCACTTGAAACAGAAATATTAATAACAGGATTTAATGGGTCGGTATTATCAGTATTCAATCCTGTTACAGATTCAACACCACCACCGCTACCACTACTTGTATTTGAATTTGACCAACCCATTTTATTTTATTTTTAATAACAAGCAACAATATTAACAATAGCACCATTTTGACCGCTTACTGTAATCGCAGGATATGGTTTACCCAAATCAACAAATGAATAAGCCACATTTTGTTCAACAACAACAGGTGATAAAATTAAATTACCTTGTGCTTGATTTCCTGTAATGTCTATTTTAAGTGCAGAAGTAGATATATTCAGTATATCTATTGTTCTTGCACCCGTAGGAATTACGATTGATGTTACTAACATATCAAATTCAACTTGTGTGGTTAAAACCGATGCTTGATTAACTGAAAAATTACTCATATTATTTCGCTTAATTTTACTTTTCTAATTGGTTTTTTATCACCATATAAATAAATATTTGGCGTTCCTTTTTCGTCTATGGCATAAATTCGTGCATTTATATCTTTTAATAATACTTTTTCTTCAATAGAAAGTCGTTTTAATGATTTACATATTGTATCTACTACAACCCCCCTAAACACTACCTTTATACCAAGTATTTTACTCCACGAAATAGGTTCAATTTCCGACACTTTATTTAGTATCGTACAATCAACCGATTCCATATCGGGAGATAAATACATTTTAATTCTAACATCTTTCAACAAGATGCCTTTGTTTTTACTTGTAGAAAGCAACGCTGACCGCATTACACTTTCAATTTGCTCGTTTAACATTTTGCTCGTTTATTAAATTTCACTTCAAATATAAGAAATGAAATTTAATTATTTATTTATCCTTCTGTTTCTTCGCTTGAAGGAGTTCTTATGATATTCACGTTTGTTTCTTCTTGTGCAGGTGCTAATCCCATTTTTGTTTGACCTAATAATGTAGGTAAACTATGATAAACGGCTACTGCTGAAACGAATAACACAAGTGCAGGAAGAACCATATCTTTACTATTTTTAGTTTTAGATAAAGTCATTACATTTTTGTAGATTAAAAATCCACCTGCACCAATAACTCCTAAATTTACTATTGTTTTCATATTTATTTTTTAATTAAAGTTTTGCCGTTCTATCTCTGTCGCTTCGGTTTTTACGATTTTCCTTGTAAATACCTTTTCCAAGATATTTT
>Ga0181357_1000153_pt1 | contig 23060 bp, 12 predicted proteins | sample Fa13VDMM110DN_FD_130094 | JGI IMG/M metagenome (GOLD analysis project Ga0181357, IMG submission 130094) | Freshwater viral communities from Lake Michigan, USA - Fa13.VD.MM110.D.N | ecosystem: Environmental > Aquatic > Freshwater > Lake | place: USA: Michigan | collected 2013-09-24 | reverse complement strand
GCGGGCACAAACGTCACCATCACCAACAGCACCGGTTCGATCACTATTAACGCAACAGATGCTTTTGTCGGGACCGTTACTTCGGTCGCCGGTACTGGCACAGTCAACGGCATAACCCTAACAGGTACGGTAACATCTTCAGGCAGTCTTACTCTTGGCGGAACGCTCTCTGGTGTTAGTCTAACGACCCAGGTTACCGGCACCCTCCCGGTCGCCAACGGCGGCACAGGGCAAACAACGTACACCAACGGCCAGCTTCTGATTGGCAATACCACTGGCAGCACGCTCACCAAGGCCACACTGACTGCGGGCACTGGCATATCAATCACTAATGGTACTGGCACTATTAGTATCGCAGCAACAACCAGCGGAACCGTTAGTTCGGCCTCGGTTGTTTCTGCCAACGGCTTTGCTGGTACGGTAGCTACGGCTACTACGACACCCGCCATCACGCTCACGACCAGCATTACGGGTGTCCTTAAAGGTAATGGTACTGCGATCTCGGCGGCTACCGCTGGCACCGACTATGTTGCTCCAAGCGGTGCGCTTGGTACGCCGTCTTCTGGTACACTGACAAACTGCACGTTCCCGACGCTTAACCAAAGCACGACTGGCAGCGCGGCCACGCTGACTACGGCCCGCACTCTCACCATCGGAGCCACCGGGCAGACCTTCAATGGTTCGGCCAACGTGACGTGGACACTCGCCCAGATCGGCGCGGCGGCTTCCGGCGCGAACACCGACATCACCGCACTCGATCAAGACATCACAGTCACGGCCACCGGCACCATCGCGGCAAATACCATCGGCTACCGTGGCATCCCGCAGAACGCCCAAAACGGCGCGTATTCATTTGATTTGCCTGATGCTGGCAAGCACGTCTATTCGGTCAACACTGGCGCGCAGACCATTACGGTCCCTACGAACGCGACAACCGCCATTCCGGTGGGGACGGCCATAACCGTTGTGAATAACGGCACAACGGCCATCACTTTCACGACCACAGGCGTAACGGTGTACAAGGCTGGAACTTCCGCCGCGTGGGCGTCTAGCGGTACACTTGCCGTTCGTGGGGTGGCAACTTGGATCAAGGTCGATACAAACGTGTGGTTCGTATCTGGCGCAGGTCTGAGCTAATGAGTGGCATCCAGATGGCGTTGCTGAGCGCTTTTGCCTTTCCGCCCGTTACCAACACCTACACGTCCGGCACGGCGGCGACTGAGACTGTGCCCTCGGGAGCCAGTAGCTGCACTATTACCGTTGACGGCGCGGGCGGCTCGGGCGCTTTTGATGACCAAACTTATCAACCCGGCGGCGGCGGCGGCTCTGCTAGATCGGTGAAGGCTATTGCCGTCACGGGTGGTAATACTTTCACGTACACGGTCGCCCCGCAGGTTGCGGGCCTACTCTCACCCGGAGCCTCTGTCGTCGGTAACAACGGTGCGGCGTCTACGGTAACTGGCTCACCCTCGGGCGGGTCTGTAAATATGTCTGGCGGAGGAGGAGGCGGCGGCGCAATCGGCGGTGGTGGCGCGGCTGGTTTTGCGACGGGCGGTGATACGGACACTTCAGGTTCTGCTGGCGGAATATTTACCGGCGGTGTGGCAGCGTCTGGCGCAGCGGCAAGCGTAGCTCCGGGTGGTGGCGGTAATGGTAGTGATAGCATCACTTCGGGTGTCGGTGCGCGCGGCGAAATCTCGTTCGCGTATACTTAAGGAGAGCTAAGTGTCGTTCATTAAGCTCCAGTTCCGACCGGGGGTTAACCGGGACCAGACCGACTACTCGGGTGAGGGCGGCTGGTATGAGTGCGACAAAATCAGGTTCAACGAAGGTTATCCAACAAAGCTTGGCGGCTGGGTAAAGTCTACTCCCACGGCGTTTGCTGGTGTGTGCCGTCAGCTGTGGAGTTGGATCACTACCTTTAGCGATAATTTCCTTGCTTTAGGTACAGATCAAAAACTCTACATTGAGAACGGAGGGTATTATTTTGATATCACGCCCTTCGCCGCAGCACTGGCGGGATCAAATACATTTGCAGTAGTTAACGCTATTAAGCTCGTCACGGTTACCACGGCGACTGCGCTCCCTAGCTGGGTTATTACTGGCGAGCCGGTGCTGATTGCTGGCATGTCGGCACTAGGCGGCGTCCCTGCAGCCGAAATTAACGGCGTACGCACGGTTACGGTAACCGGGGCTAACAGCTTCACGTTTACTACTACCACGGCGGCGACTTCCAATGCCTCTGTGAGTAACGCTAGCTTTACAGTACAAACCGAAATCGAGCCGGGATACCCCATTGCGACAGCCGGTACCGGCTGGGGTGTAGGTTCTTGGGGGCGTGATGCTTGGGGTCTCGGTTCTAGTACGGGAAGTGTAAACTTACCGCAGCGCGACTGGTTCTTCGATAACTTCGACAACGATCTTGTTGCTAATATCCGTAACGGCGCTCCTTACTACTGGGAGCGCGACGCAACCGCTGACCCATCTACCCCGCTGGCAACTCACGCCATAACGCTACAAGCCTACGCCACAAGCCAAAGTTTCAGCGCCAACGATGTGCCTATACAGGTTATGCAGCTTATGGTCTCGCAGCAGGATAAGCACCTGCTAGCTTTCGGGGCTGTGCCTTTTGGTAGCGTCAGCACTGCGGACTTCGACCCTATGCTTATTCGCTGGGCATCTCAGAATAGCCCCGGTGAGTGGGGACCGACCGTTACTAACAGCGCTGGTTTTCTGCGTATATCTCGCGGTTCTCGTATCGTGCGCGGTATGGCTACCCGGCAGGAAATCCTCGTCTGGACAGACAGTAATCTTTACACTCTGCAGTTCCTAGGTACGACTGACGTATTCGGAGTTCAGGAGTACGCGGATAACATCTCGGTAATGTCCTCAAGGTCAATGATTTCTGCGGCTAACATTACCTACTGGATGGGCCAAGATAAGTTCTATGCCTACACGGGCCGCGTCGAAACGCTGGACTGTACTTTATCACTTCATGTGTTCAACAACATCAACACCGATCAGTCCGCTCAAGTTATCTCTGGCACTAACGAGCAGTGGAATGAAGTCTGGTGGTTCTACCCCACTAAGCCGACCTCGGAGAAACCGGAGTCTAACTGGAACGACGCTTACGTAGTGTACAACTACCTCGATAAAATCTGGTATTATGGCAGCATCGAGCGCACGGCTTGGCTTGACACTCCGCTACGTCCCTTCCCGCAGGCCACTACTAGTAACAGCACTACGTACACTACTGGCTATCTTTATAACCATGAAGATGGTGTCGATGACGACACGCTGGCTATGGAGGCGTATATCCAGTCAAATGACTTTGACCTTGCGGATGGCGAGCAGTTCATGCTCAGCAGGCGCATTATTCCTGATATTGATTTTGCTGGCTCGACCGCTAATAATCCTGAAGTTACCATCGAGGTCCGGAGCCGGAACTTCCCCGGCAATGCGTTCAACACTAACACTGACGACACGGCGCAAGTGACCCAAACTTCAGTCGATGCCTACACAGGGCAGGTCTTCATGCGCATCCGCGCCCGTCAGATGGCGCTAAAGATTATCTCGGATAACCTTGGAACCCAGTGGCAGTTGGGAAGTCCTAGGCTCGACGTACGTCCTGATGGACGCCGCTGATGGCCTTAGACCGCTTCCGTGCGCCGCCGCTTCCTAATCCGTCGGGGGAGTATGACCCCCAGTATGTCCGGCAGCTTATCCGTGCCCTTGAGCTATACTTCTCGCAGCTAGACTCCAACACGCCTAACAACGCTCAGAAGTATACTGCCGATACGTTTAACGGTATTCTCGCCACCAAGAACGTAACTACCACCGAGAAGAACGCCCTTACCCCCGCTGCGGGCTGGGTTGTTTTTGATACTACACTAAGCAAGCTAAGCGTGTATAGCGGAACCGCGTGGCAAACCGTGACTTCGGTATAGGAATTAACGATGGACCCTCAACAGATGGCACAGTCACAGGGCCTTAACCCGCTGGCGCAGCAGCTTCAGTCACGCGGGCGTGGCGATGACTCGATGTTGGTCCACATGACCCCGAAAGAAGTTGGTGGGTTGCAGGCTCTTGCTATGGCACACGGCGGTTCACTTACGATTAACCCACACACCGGCCTACCAGAAGCTGGCTTTCTTAGTCAGCTGCTGCCGATGATTATTGGTATGGGCCTGAACTTCATTGTCCCCGGTGTTGGTTCGGCTATCGGTAGTGCGCTAGGTGGTATTGGTAGTGCTGCTGGCACGGGTCTTCTTGTCGGTGCAGGTGCTACCGCAATTACAGGTGACCTTAAAAAAGGTCTTATGGCTGGCCTCGGCGCATTTGGCGGCGCTTCACTAGCTGGCGGCATCAAGGGTGCTATCAGCGGCGCGGCTGTACCAACTACTGCTGCGGTCCCCGCTGCGGTTCCTGCTTCTGGTATTACTGTGGCTGGTGGTGGTGCTTCTATAGCTCCTGCCGTTGTGGCTCCTGCTGCGGTTCCTGCTTCTGGTATTACTGTGGCTGGTGGTGGTGCTTCTATAGCTCCTGCCGTTGTGGCTCCTGCTGCTACTAGTGCTGTAGCTCCTGTTGCTCAAGCAGTCGTTAAAAAAGGCCTCAGCGGTTTCATGCAGGGCTTTGCTAATACTGCTAAGGGCGTACCGCTTAGTGGCGGGCCTGCAGCTACGGGGATGTTTGCCAAGGCTGCTGTTCCTCTTGCTATGTCTGGTGCGTACGGCGGCATCTCCAACGCATTCACGCCCTCTGGTAGCGGTGATAAGTCTTCAGGGGCAATAGATAACTCCTATCAAGGTCCGTACACTAACGAGCAGCGCAATGTTATTGCTATGCCAAAAGTTGCGGAACTTACTGACCCTGCCTTCTCAGGGGAGCGCAAATTTTTTGACCGCTCAGTGCCGGGTGTACTTAACATGCAAGGGCAACTGGTTCAGCCGGGGTCAAACACTGCTCCGGGTACAATGCTTACGGTGCCCATGCTCAACCCGAATGCCAAAAAAGGCCAGCCGATGTACTCGTTCTCGCAGCAGCCATATATGGGCCAGCAAGAAGAAGAGGAACAAAAGCAGCTAGGCTATGCTGATGGTGGTCCAGTTCATATGAGCGCTGGTTCGTTTGTAATGCCTGCTCGGGAGACTGCCGAGTTTGGCAAAGGTAGCACTGATGCAGGGCAGCGGATTCTTTCCGGTCTTGGTGGTATTCCAATCCGTGGCAGGGGTAATGGTATAAGCGATGACATCCGTGCTAGCATTGGTGGGCAGCAAGCCCGTGTTGCGAATGGTGAAGTCCACTTCCCCCCTGAGGCGGTGCGCCGTCTTGGTAAGGGAAGCGAGAAACGCGGCACTAAAAAACTTTATGCCTTGATGAAACGAGCAGAGCAATCACGCAAGCAAGCCGTTCGCGGCGGCAAAGGCCTTAACATAGCTAAAGGGTTGCGCGCGGTATGAGCGACATCCATGTCAGTCTTGTACCATATGACCGGACTATGGACGCATGGGATAAGGTTGCAGAGTTTATGGAGAGTGCCGCCAACGTAACTAACGGGCGGTATGAAGCACTCGATATTCTTGATGCGCTACTTCACTACGACCATCACCTCTGGATAGTGTTTGATGAGGAACGCATGTTGGGCGCGTTAGTAACTGCGCTTAAAGCATACCCCCGCAAGAAATATCTCGAACTGGCGTTTATAGCGGGCCATGAGGGTCCTACATGGAAAGACAAGATGCTCGACATTATGCAGCGTTGGGCTTACGACAACGGCTGTAACGGCATAGAGTCCAGTGCACGTCTTGGTTGGGCCAAAATATTTAAAGATGATGGTTACCGCCCCATGTGGCAAGTATTTGAACTGCCAATGCGCGAAGAAGGTCTAGGAGGTTACGATGGGTAGTGGTGGCGGTGGCACTAGCACGCAATATGTGAAGTCGGAGACATCCAACCTCCCGGCTTACGCACAGCCGTATTACACTGATCTTTTGAACCGTGCGCAGGCAAACCTGACAACGGATTATCAACCGTATCAGGACGCTAGCGGTAACCCCATTCAACGCATTGCGGGCTTTACTGACCAGCAGAAGCAAGTTCAGCAGAATGTCCTCAACCAGCAGACGCCGGGTCAGTTCCAAGCAGGCTCACAGCTTGCTGCCACTGCCGGTCTTGGTGCTCTTAATGCAAGCCAGTATAACCCAAATCAGTTTAACGCCCAGCAGATCGGCCAACCGAACCTGCAGCAATACTCTATGCAGCAGCCGGGTGATGTGCAGGGTGGGAGCCAGAACGCCCCCCAGATGGGTACTGCCCGAACCGGATACCAGCCAAACCTCAACCAGTACCAGATGCAGGGTCCGGGTAATGTGCAGGGCGGCAACGTGCAGTCTCAGGATATGCAGGGCGCGCAGACTGGGTACCAGCCTGACCTCAATTACTTCCAAATGCAGGGGCCGGGGAGTTTCGGCTCCACTCAGGCCCAGCAGTACATGTCGCCGTACATGCAGAATGTGGTTGACGTTCAGAAGAACGAAGCGATCCGTGATGCGCAGAAGGGACAGCTTGCCCAGAACCTCGGCTCTGTACGGCAGGGTACTTATGGTGGTGCCCGCCAGCTTCTTGCTGCTACCGAGCGTGAGCGCAATCTAGGTACTCAGCTTGGAAACATTCAAGCTCAGGGGACACAGCAAGCGTTTCAAAACGCGCAGCAGCAGTTTAACACAGAGCAAGCAGCGCAACAGCAAGCGGGCCAGCAAAACCTTAGCGCTAATTTGCAGACGCAGCAGCTTGGCACCCAGACAGGTACGCAGACTGCGCTTGCTAACCTCACAAACGAACAGCAGTCGCGGGTTAACAATCAGGCCCAGCAGTTCCAAGCTCAGGGTATGAACGCCCAGCAAGCGATGCAGGCGGCACTCGCTAACCAGCAGGCTGGGCTTACCACAGGCCAGCAAAACCTTAGCGCTAATCTACAGACACAGCAGCTTGGTACCCAGACGGGACTTCAGACTTCGTTGGCTAATTTGTCATCTGAGCAGCAGGCCAATGTGCAAAACCAAGCGGCTCAGCTTCAACAGCAGGGGCTTAACCAACAACAGGCGATGCAGGCGGCGCTGGCTAACCAGCAGGCGGGTCTTACTACAGGTCAGCAAAACCTTAGTGCTGCGCTCAGTACCCAGCAGCTTGGTGCCCAAACGGGCCTTGCCGCGCTACAGTCGAACCAACAAGCTGACCTTGAAGGTCAGAAGCTTGGAGAGCAGTCGCGTCAGTTTGGTGCGCAGCAGGGGCTGGCAGGCTTGGCTCAAGCTAACCAGTCGGCTCAGACACTTGCTAACCTTGGCACTGCGCAGCAGCAGAGCGATTTGGCTATGTACGGCCAGCAGCAAGGGACGGCGGCTCAACAGCAGGCGATGGACCAGTCGGTTATGAGTCAGCAGTATCAGGACTTCCTGAACCAGCGGGACTATTACAACCAGCAACTGCAGCAGTACAGCAGCTTGCTACAGGGTGTGCCGGTTGCAGCTAATACAAACACAACGCAGTCAGCCCCCACGCCGGGGCTAGCACAACAACTTGTTGGTACGGGTCTTGGCGCAGCCAGTATCTATAAGACTTTCGCGGGGGCATAACGATGGAACCTAGAGCATTCAGTATGCAATCCCCCGAAGCGATTGCTAAGCAGTACGGCGGCAATAAGCAGCAAATTGCTCAAGCTATGCAGATGGGGATCATTGACCCGACTGCGGGCACGTTGGCTGGTATGTTTATTGACCGGATGCGTTCCGCTGCGCAAGAAGAACAGACGCCGCAGCAGACTGTTGCTCAGCAGGTTATGGCCCCGCAGCCTCAAGCTGCTCCCCCGGCTCCGCCTATGGGCGCTCCCGCTGGTCTTGGTGCTACTCCGCAAGCTGCACCTATGGGTCAGCCTCCTGCTATGGGTCAGCCTAGCGCTCCGCCTCCGGGTATGGCTATGGGTGGTATGGTGCCTCCGTATGCTTCTGGTGGTATTACCGACCTCCCTATTCCTGATGGTATGTTCGACGAGCCAAACACTGGCAGTTATGCCAGCGGCGGTATTGTTGCGTTTGCTGCGGGTGCTGACGGTGAAGAGGTAGACGAGCCTAGGAATAGGAAACAGTTCCTCACCACTGGGGGAGCGAGTCCAACAGATTCAGACGGCACTATTGTTGTTCAGCCTGAGTTGGCACCGGAGGATAATTCACCTGAGAGCTACTACGGTAACTTCAGGGACCCCTTTCAACAAGAACGGTCCATTAAGGATTTCTACAATCCTAAGCGCGAAGCGAATAACGCGCTCACGGACCTGCTTAAAGGTGAAGGTAGCCCCGAGGAACTGGGACGCCGTAAGAAGGAAGATATGTGGCTGGCTCTGGGGAAGATTGGTGCCAAGATGGCCGGGACTCCCGGCTCGTTCCTGCAAGCTGCTAGTGCTGGCATGGCCGAAGCCCTGCCCGGTATCGGTGCTGCAGCAAAAGAACGCAAGGCTGATCGGCGCGATGCAATCAAAACTTTGGCTCAGCAGGAGGGTCTTAGCAACAAAGAAGCCCTTGATATGTTTAAGCTTATCCAAGACGGCACTAACAAGTATGGTGAGTTTGATATTGCGCGTCTCACCCGCGAGCAGCAAGAGCGGTTGGAGATACTTGGCCGTAACAGCCAAGAGCGTATTGCTAGAATCCAAGCGGCTGCGGGGATTACCTCAACAGGCATCTCTGCTTCGGCCCAGCGAGATGTTGGTAGGATGGGCCTCACAGAACGCAGGGTTGCTTTCTCTAGCGCTACTTTCGACGACCTCAGCAGGAACGCGGCGACTGACCCTGAGTACCTAAGGCGTGTCGAGACTGGAGGGATGAACGCTGGGAAGGAATACCTATATGACAAGGCTGAAGCGATTACTAACCGTGCGTTTGGCGGCGGGAGTGGCAGCAACGACCCAGCAGGTCTCCGTGGCGGACGCCCATAACATTTAATAGGTAGGAAAATATGGGCACTCTTGCCGACTTCCGTCGCCAGTATCCTCAGTACGACGACATGAACGACGTCGAGTTGGCGGATGCGCTTCATAAAAAATACTATTCGGATATCCCGAAGGCAGATGTTTTTAAGCGTCTTGAGGTAAAAACGCCTGCGGCTGTGGCGGCTGCGCCTGCGCCTGCCTCTATGGTGGCTGAAGTCGCTAATAGGAATAAATACCTTAACGAGTATGCAGCGGACCAAAAACGACAGCTTGATGAAACACTACGGCTATCAAAACTACCCGGCGTGACAGCAAGTATGCGTGAGAACGCCAGCGGCAGAATAGAAGAATACCGTAAAACCCTTGGGGATATCAGGGGTGAGAAAGATTATATGCAGCGGACGGGTACACTTGTGCCCGAACGGTCATTCGGCCAAGCTGCTATGGACCAACTCAAAGGGTTCGGTGCTGGTGCGGTTCGCACAGTCGCAGGTATTCCTAGTCTTTTAGGTGCGGTAGGTATCGAAGCTTTCGGCAAAGCCTCTGAACAAGTAGGCGAAGGGATTGTTAAAAACTACCTTGCGCCGGACGAGAGTGATGCAGCGCAGTTTAGTACGTTTGCTAAACAAGGTCGGCGGCTTTCTGAAGTAGCAGGTAGTGTTGCACCTGCGTTTGCTACTCGTGGCGCTAGCCGCTTAGGTATGGCTGCTGCTGGTTCACGCGCTGTACCCGCAATCGCACGGGTAGAACAAGCGGCACAACTGGCATTAGGTGCGGGTCCCGGTGCCCAACAGCAACGTCAAGCTATAGAACGGTATGAGCAAGAGACGGGCACTACCGTTAACCCTGTCGTGCGCGCATTTGCACAGGCACTCGGTGTTGCTATCGGTGCTTCAGAAGTTCTCACCCTAGATGCTATGATGGCGCGGGTGCCTTCTAAACTGCGTGGGTCTATGACTGCGAAAATCGCAAGTCTCGCGGAGCGTGTGCAAGTTGGCGGTATGTCGCCAAAGGCTGCTGCTGCTGAGGCCCGTGCGCTTGTAGCTGATATCCAACAGACTGCGCGGGGTCGTATTGGTGTTGCCGCCCTCGAAGAAGGTACGCAAGAATCCGGTGCGCAGCTTGCGCAAAATGTTGTAGAGAGGGCCGCTTACAACTCTGAAAAAGATATAACTGAAGGAGTCGAAGAAAACTTTACCTATGGCGCAATCGTCGGTGGCGGTCTGCGTGGTGGTGTTGAAGGTGTTAACGCCGTAGTTAATCGGGGCAAAGCAGAAGCCAAGGGCGAGACGGATTTAGCTAATTCTCCTCAAGTCGAACAGGAATTTTACCGTTTAGTTACCGTTGAGACACAGGCACTGCGTGATCAGAACCCTGACCTAACCCAACGCCAAGCCTATAACCAAGTAGTAAAGGACGCAGGTAGGCTGTACGATACGGCTATTGCAAACACCCTTTTTGGGGCGGAAGGAGGGGCCGATGTTGATACCGAAGTGGATGTCGTCGGAGGAGTTGGAGCAGGCACTACTCCTGATCTCGGAACCCCGCCGCCCGCACCCGGTGCTGCAGACCTTGGAGAAGTTGTCACAGGAGGACTGGGGCAGTCTGTCTCTAGCGTATCAGTTCCTACTGTTGGCGAAGGAGCGGGAGTCGCTGCACTAGTAGAACCAACAGCAAAACTAGTTAAGGCTACGGTGCCTACCATTGAACAAGCGTTTACGGACTCGGCTATTGATTTTGAAGAAGTTTACGGCATTAAGAAGCTCAACGCAGAACAAAAGAAGCAGGCTGCGCGCATCGTTATCCAAAGCCCTGAAGTCGATCCTTATGACGCGATTGACTCGGTACTTAAGCGCGGAGCGCTGTTACGTGGCGAGAAGGCACCGTCTACCTCGCGCACTACGGTCACAGGTTCTGCGAACGCTCAAGAAATCCAAGACAAGCTTGTTGCGGACATCGCAGCTATTAACGCCAGAGCCGATGAGTTAAAGACCACGCTCGGCGCGCAGCTTCAGGAGCAGTATGACGCTGATATGGCGTCAATCGAACGGGGCGAAGAACCTCAGTTTGGGTTTGGACCTTCGCAGCAAGTGTCACTGGACCCCTTTGAGGCTGCGCCTTCGGTCGATCAAGTTGCAGTGGCTCCTGTTGTAGCAGCTATTGAGCAGGCTACTGCGCCTACCGGTAGTGTTGTTCCTTCGCTGGCTGAGACAGCAGCGCGTGATTTAGGTATTACGGAAGCACCTGCTCCCGAAGTGGTAGCTGAAGAAGTTGCACCTGAGCCTGCGTTTGAACCACAGCTTTCACCCCAGAAGGAAGCTGCACAGCAGACTGCTAATCCCTCTATGTTTAATGAAGGTGTGCGCGATATTCAGCGCGGCGCTGAACCACTGACTGACCAGCAAATCCTTGACGCACAGGACCAAGAAGCTCTGGATGCCTACAAGGCTGGCATGGAGTACGAAACTCAACGCACGGCTGAGCCAGTAGCCGAAGAGGTCGCACTTGAGCCAGTAACCGAAGAGGTCGCACCTGAGCTAGTAGCCGAAGAAGCCGTTGCTGAGCCAGACCCGTTTGCTGACGCATTGAATGCTGTTGAAGATGCTTACTGGGGTGAAGACGCGGACGGTAACGCGCAGCCTGAGATTGACGAGAAGGCGTACAACCTGCTCGTCTCTGCTGCTGAAAACAAGCGCGGTTCCCCCGAAAAAATCCTCGATGCTCTTGAGCAAGCTAAAAACCGTTTTGCTGACGCTGATCTCAATCAACGCTACCGTCGTGACGGCACAGGGCAGGGGGTTACTAAGGAAGCTGTTCAAAAGTATATTAACGGCTTAATTTCCGGATGGAGGGCGAACATCAATGTCAATGTTGTTGATTCGATAGATGACCTTCCTCCTGCGCTAAAAGAAGCAGTTATCCGTGATGCCGCTCAAGAAGCACAAGGGTTTGTTACCGCTGAAGGTGACATCTATATCCTAGCGTCTAACCTTGCTGATGTTAGCGATGCTGCTGCCACCCTGTATCATGAGGGTCTGGGCCACCTTGGTTTGCGTGCGCTATTTAATAAGCGTCTTGATGGCGTTCTTCAGCAAATCTACGACGGCAATAAAAAGCTGCGGGACGAGGCTGACACTTGGTTCGAAGAAAACTCCGGGGCGTACCCTGAGAACTCAAACCCAAGGCTCCGTGCCCTAGAAGAAGTTCTGGCTATCCAGTCTGAGGAAGGCCGCATTGACGCCAACATCTGGGCAAAGATCACTGCTATCATCAAAGACATGGGCCGCAGGGTCGGTATCAAGTCTTCTTTTTCTGACAGAGAAGTGCGGGCCATTCTGGCTATGGCACACGATCAGATCATAAACGGCCCCCATAAGAGCGCTACCATCAAGGGTCTACGCTACATGCTCCGTGCTTGGCATGGTAGCCCGCACGACTTTGATGAGTTTTCTACAGGAGCAATCGGTACTGGGGCTGGAACCCTGTACGGCTGGGGTCTGTATTTCTCATCCAAAAAAGAGATTGCCGAGTATTATCGGGATGAACTTGCCAGAAAAAGTGTCAAGATAGATGTTGGCGGGCGTACAATTTCAAAAAAATCTTTTGACGTTGGTTCAATAATAGAATCTCTTGGTTTGCAAAAAACAAGTGATTATCCTCCAGCTTATCCTGCGGAATGGGCGCTTAATCAAATTGCTGAGGGTATGTCGGTTGATGAGGCCATTACCGATATGCAGTATAACTATGACCATTACCCCCCAGCATCCGTAAAAGCTGCAGAAGCTGCGATCCGCGCTGCAAACCCTCGGCTTATGGGTGCTGGAAAACTTTACGAGACTAACATTAATACTGAAGAAGAGCGGTTACTTAACTGGGATAAGCCCTTTTCAGAGCAGTCGGAGTTTGTCCAAGAGCGTTTGGCTGGGCTGGGTCTACAACCCCCCACAGAAGAAGCCCTCGGTAAACAGCGAGACAGGCTAAATGAAGTCTCGATTGAATACGATATCTTGCTAGACCGTCGCAATGCGGAGCTTAAAAAACTTGGCGTCAGCGATGTCTACGTCCTACGTAGAGCAGATATCCAAGCACTTGCGGATAATCCGCAGAACCGTGAACTTCAGGCGGTTATGGATGATCTACAGGTAGTTCGTTCAGAACTGAATACTATTGAGTCTCGTTTAAGCGCTGCCTTAAGCGTTGCCTACGGATATAACCAATACGGAGAAGGGCTATATAGCCAACTCGAACAGCGTCTTGGTTCTCCAAAGGCAGCATCGCAGGCACTTCTTCTCGCTGGTATCCGTGGTAACGTGTATGCTGGGGATAGCTCTGGTGTTAAAAACTATGTGATCTTTAACGGCAGCGACATTGAGGTTGCCAACAAGTACCAGCGCAAAAAGAAAACTGGTCTGGGTAAGGCCCCTACACCTAAGGTCGTCTCTGGTGGTAAGCTGGTCGTCCTGACCGAAGCGCAAAAGCGCACGGCACTGGCCAAGGCCAAGGCTGTACGGGAGAAAATGAACCGTATCCAGAAGCGGATTGCGGCTACCAACGATACCGCTGACGTTTTGAGTGGTGGCATCGACCTCGCCAAACTGGCGCGTGGTGATACAGAAAACTTGGCGCTTCTGCGCGGTGCTATCGACACCCTTGATATTGGTAAGTGGAAGCTAATTTTACCGACCCTTTCGACCGAGGACATCTTCCGTATCCTGAAGGGGCGCATTCCGGGTCTCACTGAAGCCGACCGGATTATTCGGCAAGACGTTACCCGCTTCCAAACCAGAGAGTACCTAAAGCTTGCCGATGAGTTGGAGCAGGTTGCTGAGTTCCTGAAGAAGTACCCGAAGGCCGCACAGGCTCTGTCGGACCTTGAGTTTGCCGCCGTGGCGTATCAGGTGGACCCGACCAAGGCACCTACGCCTGAGGCGTACGCCAAACTCGATAAGAAAACCAAGGAGCTTCAGATTGAACTGGGGAACGTCACGGCTGGTGACGCCAAGGGTAAAAAGGAAGCTGAAAATAAAATCGCTCGTCGGTTTGCCGAAATTAAAAGCGTCTACGTAGGCGTCCCCGGTGATGAGCGCGTGCATGGTTGGCGTGATCTTGGCCGTCCGGAATTTGGCGGCGGTAAGGGTCGTGAAATCTTTAAGCTTCTGCGGGACGGCCATCGGCGCGACTTAGAAGCCAAGTATAATGCGCTTCGTGACCGCCTCAAGGAGACCAAGAAAGACAAGGCGCTCGACGAAGCGTTGGAGAAGCTCGAAGCACAATTCAAACCTGCTATGGATCAGGTCATCTATTTCCCCGCCATGCGCTTTGGTTCGTACTACGCGCGTGTGGGTACGGGTGCTAACAGCATCTTTAAAATGTTTGAAACTCAAACTCAGCGCAATCAATTTGTGCGGATTATGAAAGCTCGTAACCAAGAAGTCACTGAGACCGGCAATGTCGAAGACCTACGGAGCAACTTTCAGCAGGTGTCAGGAGGCCCAATAAAAGAAGTCCTTGACCTATTTGACGGTGACCCAAAAGACATCGGTGCGCTCAAGAGCCAAGTCTTTGACCTGTGGTTGCAGACTATGTCGGCGGGCGATATGCGTAAGCACATGGCTCCGCGCAAGATGCGCGCTGGTTACAGCACTGATATCCTGAAAAACTTTGCCAACTTCCGGCGCTCGTCCATTAACGATGTGAAACGCGCCAAGTTCGGTGAGAAGCTGCGTACGGAAATCTCCCGCGCTAAGGACGGCCTCGAAGGTGCACCCGACCGCGAGAAGATGAACGCCTTCATCAAGGAAATCGAGCTTCGCACGAGGAGCGACCTGATGCCACCTGAGCGGGGCAACCCCTATTGGGAGGGCGCTATTGAGCTTGGTAATAAGATGGCCTTCTACCAGTATCTGGCTAACCCTAAGACTGCGCTCATCCAGCTTACACAGCTTCATATCGTGGTACTTCCGATACTGGCCCAAAAGTACGGTCACGTTAAGGCCACCGCTGCACTGGCTAAGTACGGGTTCTCCAGCCTTGGTGGTTTTGTTGTAAGTTCGTTGAAAGCTACCCCCCGTCCGGGGAACAAATGGACTTTTGACTGGAAGCAGCCCAACCTGCTCGACAACCCGATCTCGGCGCTCAAGGAAGAAAGCGACCCGGAACTCTACGAGGTGTTGTCGGAAGGGTGGAACGAAGGCCGCGACCTAAACCTCTGCGGGAATACCTTTGCCAACCAGATTGGCGGTTATGGTAACGCTGACCCCCAGCAGAGCAATGCGCTTCAAGAGCTTATGAAGGGCCGTGTCCACACGGCTGCTTGGCGCGGTTCGACCTTTGCTTTCGAGGCAATGGGCACGTTGATGCACCAGATGGAGAGCGTGAACCGCGAAGCTACCTACATGGCTGCGCTGGAACTGGCGTATCGGGAGAACAAGAAGAACGGCCAGACCCACGCCGAAGCAAAGAAGAACGCTATTGAGGCGGCTGTGGAGACTACGCTAGCAGCTACCTTCGACTTCTCATCATACAACAAACCACGTGTCCTGACCGCAGGGGTAGGTCGTTTGGCTGGGCAGTTTATGAGCTACCCTTACTTCATGACGTCGCTGTTGGCACGGAACATGTACACGGCGATTAAGGTTGGCGAATTGGAACCCGGCGAGCGGCTGGCTGCCATCGAGGTTGCGACCGGTGCACTTTTCAATATCGGCCTCTATGCGGGTATCACCGGAGTGCCGCTGTACGGCTTCTTTACCACCCTCGCTAGCTTGCTAATGTGGGCGTTTGGCGATGACGATGAGGAAGAAGGCGGTCTAAGCTACCTCGACGAAGACGGCAACATCAAGGCTACCTATAATATTGATTGGTGGGTCCGGAACGTCTGGATACCTAAGACTTTTGGGCCGGATGGCACGGTTGCTAACCTCTTCGGACTCGATGACGACACGGCTGAACTAGTGGCGCGCTCGGTCGAGAAAGGGCCGATCTCAGCCATCACTGACATTGACCTATCCAACTCGATAGCGCTGGACTTTATGTTCTTCCTACCAAGGGAGTCCCGTGCTGATACGCCGGAAGGCAAAGTGGTGGACTACACGTTCAGTATTATGACCGGCGCGGCTGGCAATATGGTCATGGACTACATCAAGGCTGGTAAGGACCTGATGAATGGCTACACCAACCGTGCTTTGGAGCGACTACCAAAGCTGTTTGGTAACATCGCCAAGGCTAACCGCTTTGCTACCGAAGGGCAGACAAACTACAACCGTGAACTGGTCGGCATGGATGTGGACTTCTGGAGCAGCGACAAGGCTATCCTGCAAGCCCTTAGTTTTGCTTCGACCGAAGCCGACCAGAAGCAGCAGCAGAACTACGAAGCCAAGTCTATCAAGGTTAAGGTCGGGAAGGCCCGTGCGGACTTCTTGGATAAGCTACGCAAGACTGCGCTCGACCGCTACCAGTACGGTAGTAACCCAGAGACGGATGCTGCGCAGCAGCAGATTGTAAAGGATTGGGTCACGTTCAACCAGACCTACCCGACGGATGTGATTGGGATAGACTCGTTCTACGAGGTGCAAAACAACGCGGTTAGTAATGCTGCCGAAAGTTATGGCACCCGTGGATTGCCACTGGACGAGAAGACCCCCTACCTACGCGACCTCTATCTGCGTCGCCTCGAATCAGAGAAGAAATAAAAAAGCCCCCCAGTTGGTGCAAACTGGGGGGCTAATGATACCAGAGGGGTACCGAGGAAGGAGCAACTTCCTAGCACAGCGTCATACTCACTGACGCCAGATACGTAAACCCCTAATACCGTCGCAAATCACGACTTTCATCAAAATCTTTATCCGTAGGCGTTTACAGACCTCCGTTATGCTCTGCTTGGCCCCCACAATGTCGAGGCAAGGAAAGAACATTGACCTACCCTTCCTGAAGGTACGCCAGTCGATGTCGTAGTCAATCTCCCCCACTCTCACCGGTCTGCTCCGCTTCGTCGGTCTGCTCCGTAGTGTCGATACCTATAATGTTATCTAAGTTGAGGAAGCCACCCACAGCCGTATCGAAGACCAACGAGTAAACCCCCGGCGTGATAACCTTCATGCCCTTCGATAGCCGCTTCACCTCTGGCTTGAGGTAGATGCCCTGCTTCTTAAGCTGGGCTAGGGTTTCCTTATAGTTGATCTGAGAGTCAACGCAGTCATTCTTAAAATGCTTAGCATTAATGTACATGCGGTTGGTGTCTGGCTCGTAGCGTACCAGCAGTTCTCCTTTAGGCTCAAGCTGCGGCAGCATGGGCATCTGGCTGCGCCGGTCTACCTTATCGTTCACGACAAGGATGTTCTGCATGTGGCGGTTAAGGTAGTCGCCAATGATGGTCACAAGGTCGGTAGCTGGCGGCTGCACATCCTCACGCAAGGTATTCAGCATCTGGGTAGCCCACTTGTAGATGCGCTTCATATCCCAGTTTATCAGGCCAAGTTCCTTAGCAATCAAACCACCAGTGATATTAGCGGCAATAACTGCGGACCAGAAGCGTTCACGCTGCGTCAGCTTGAGTTCGCGGTCCAGTTTGGCTTGGATGTGTTTGAACGTATCAACCACTTCCTTTTTCTTTTTAACTAGGTAGGTGGCATAGATCACCCCCGCATGGCCGTAGTTGCCGAACAACTGGTGGTCGAACATCTGCTTTGCATACGCCACCTCCACGGCATCGGAGTAGTCGATCTTATACTCCATCATGCGCATCATCTCGCCATCGGGCGTAGCCTTTGCCTTAACCAACTTTTCATAGAAGGATGCGTTCGAGGAGCAGAGGCTGATTGTCTGCCACCGGGTGTTGTTGACACGCAGTTTGTTGCCACTGGCTTCCATGCGCTCCTTACCCTTACCGTTCGCCATCGCGTAGGCAAAGTCGGAGAAAGGCACTGGCAACATGTTAGTCACTTCATCCACCGTGTAGGGTAGGTTGTTATACACACCGAGGCGCATGATGCTGGCGTTCACTGTGTCTTGCGGGGTCGTGCAGAGGTGCTTCGGGTGGCCCCAGACGCTGTTGCACATATGGAGGATGGTAGTCTTACCCGTGCCGGAGTGTTGGTGGATGACGTTTATGATGGCCCCACTCTGGTTGGAGAAGCGCAGAAGCGGCGCACCAAAGGTAGTAAGCGCAGCAAACGCATTGCCTTCAAGCCCTTCACGCCCGTAGATGTTAAACACTTCCTTCCACTTCTCCAGCGTACCCACAGCGCCCATGTGTGTGGCAATCTGTTCAGTGGTTGATGAAGGAGGGCTATAGAATACGCCCTCTGCGGTGACTTCCTTATCACCTACGATAAACTTGCTGTCATTGTCAGCCCAACCAAATTGAAGTCTCATAAGTTCTGCCCTTTTTCCGTATTGAAATGTGTCGATTGCCGAGATTAAGTATTCACAGATGAGGTCAAAACGTTTTGAGCCTACCATCACGCCTTCACCTGACAGGATTTTGCGTAGCTCTGCTTTGTCTGTGACCTTGTTGTTAGGGATGATGAACTCTTTCACACCATCACTAGGAGTATGCAGCCGGATGACTGCTACATCGCGCTGCACGGGGTCGTGCATACGCTTCACTACATAGAGGTCGTGTTGATATACAAAGACAGGATCGCCCTCGTCTTTAAACGGTTCCCGCCATATACCGCCTTCCTTGCCACGATAGAACGGCTTGGGGTACTCTGGGATGGTGACCACCTCCATTTCGCCTGTGCGCTCGTTGAGCAACTCCATCGTACGGTCTGCAACCGTAGCCTTAGGAACTGTCATGCCTAAACTTATCGGGTTCTTGATCTTCCCGAAGTGCGGGCACCCAGCGCAGCCACCGGGGTTGTTCCGTTCGAAAGTGGCGCAGTTGTGCGGCTGCTCGATGTGAGCAATCTTTTGCACCGTCTTGCCGGGGTCGTAGTCAGGATGCTGGTCCGACAGTAGGTGGATGGACTTGTCGGCGTCGTCGCAAAACTTTGCCACTGAGAGAGCGTCGAACCACCGAGGCTCCGAGATAGTGGTCTGGTTCTGGTAGCAGTCGAGAAGCTGTTGGCACCCATCACCCTTGGCACTGCGCGTCATGATCCGTCTGAAGCTTTTGCCGATGCTATCCTGCAACGATTTGCCCAGAGCAGTGAGAGGACGCTTCGCTGGTAGTGGCTCCGTTGAGGGCATCTTGACGCCCAGTAAGGTCACGAACACCTCGAAGTTAATCGGCTTACCCTCATGGATTACCGATACTTCAATAGCTGGGTCGTCTTTATAGTTATAGGTGCTAGGGATGCGTAGTACCCGTGACACCTCAAAAACCGCAGGGTCAACGTGAAGGTCGTGGGTTATGCAGAGTTCACGCAGCCGCGCAGCGACAGGCTCCCACTGCTCACGAGTTACTTCTTCGGTCAGCGGCCAGTATACGTGTAACCCGCGCCCTGAATTAACGAGGATAGGTTTGGGTAGGCCGATAGTGCGGCAGAACTTCTGCAACGCGGCTAAGGCTGTAGGCTGGTCTATGTAACCATCCGGCCTTTGAGTTTTTTGGTTTACTACTGCCTTGGTAGGCCCGCAGTCGATATCCAGCCAGAAAGACTTTATGGCTTTGACGTTGCTCTTTTTTCGGCCTGATCCATCAGTGTACTTTGCCACACCGAAGAAAACATTCCGCTTCTGTTGCACCATTAAAGCGGCGATTTCGTCTACTTCCTCACGGGTCTCCACGAGGTACTGTTTGGTGTTATCGACTCCCTTGATACCAAGCACGGCAAACCATCCGGAGGATGGCTGCACAGCGTTCAAGAGGTCAAATTGTGTCATGTGTGCCAGTCAGCGAAAGCTACCCTCCGCATATGCTTCTGATACCAGTAGGCATTTGCCCTAGTCGAATTGGGTTATGTAAGACTCGATTAAGGTGGCCAACGCTGGCTGCGGGTTAGTTGCTCCCGCGAACCAGTTGTATACCGTTTGACGAGTAACCCCCATCCTCTTTGCTACTACCGTAACCGGAACATCATGTTTGATGCACACTTTCCCGAGGCGGACACCCAGTGATTTACTGGGTGCCCTCCGGTTTAGATCACGTAGTCGAAGGCTGTAGCCCTGCGACATATTTAGTCCTCATCTTCCGCGCCATCGCCCCAAGCGTTTACGATGGACGCAAGGTCACCATTTGCAGCAGGGGCTTCTTCAACCGTAGATGCTTTGGCGCGGCGCTTCACTGGTGCGGCGGGTGCTTCATCTTCGTCGTCATCTTCCGGCTCTTCGGAGCGAGTGACAACAGGAGCGGGAGCAGGCTTAGAAGCTTCCTGCTTAGGAAGAGCCTTAACACCGTCAGTGGCAGCAACAGTTAGCTGCACATACTTCTTGGTTTCGGGGTCAGCCTGTGCCTCAACGACCAGCGCATACTCGGCATCGCTGATACCGCGCAGTGGTGTGAACAGCAGTTCCATGCTGTCAGCATTCAAGTCGTAGCTGATGTTGGTCACAACCGTGTCAGGGCTTTCGCCGTTACCCAGAAGGTACTTAACGTAGCTCTCGAACGGATGCACATTGCCGTTGCCCTTACCAAAGAGCGACTTGGCGGGCACGTTGAACTGGTAGACTTCCCCAGTAGGATCGCCCTCGACCAAAATAGCAAGGCGGCGCTGGAAGCGGCAAGCACGACCACCGTTGTCACCGGAACCCTTTACGTTCTGTGGGCAGTCGGCGCAGTTGGAATGCTGCTTGTTAGAGGCAGATGCCTCCGGCTTATCACCAAGGTTTGACCAGCAGTCAGGCAGCGTAGCCTTAGCATTAGGGTCATACTTGCCAGCGTAGAAGGTGCGGCTAACCTTGGGCAGTGCGTCAACGATGATAGAATTGAACTCGCCACGGATAGCGTTGCCCATCTGCTCACCGTTAATCATGCGCTTGAAAGTGCCGTTGGTGTTGGTGGCGATGCGGCGCATACTGTTGGTGGCCGCAAGGGTCTTAGCGAGGCCAGTTAACTCCCGCTTGCCGGAAGTTGAGACTGCACCGGACTGTTTGAAAATAGAAAGATTGCTCATAATTTCCTCTTACTTGTTGGTTGGTTTGCGAACTTGGACAACATATTTGCGGTCACACTGCAACCCAGCCGGGAAGGCTTCGGGGTTTTCTTGCAGGAACTGTTTCATGTTGCCATTGTGGATGCGCTGCTCCAAGAGTTGCGGCACATCGTTTTCCTTAATGAAGCGATACATCGTCTCCCAGTCGCTCGTCCAGTAGCGTGAGTTAATACGCCGACTGATTGTACCACTGGGGGTCTTGATGCTGTCGGCGTTCTGCTCGTTGCAGATTTCCAGCAGCTTGTTACTCACTATATCAAGTTGGTCCTTAAGGGCAGCTATAGCTTCCTTGTGCTGCTCTTCCTTCTCGTCGATAACAGCCCGGATTTTACGGTAAACTGCCACCATATCGCTAATGGGTAATTCGGTTTCGATCATAATTGCTCCTTCGCCCTGAGGCCCGACCAGCATATCTTAACATTTTACAGTGTCAAGGGGTATCTGTGGCGATTTGCCTATAGAGGTCGATAATTTTTTCGTGGTTCGTGATGTTGTGTTGCAGCATGTGATACAGCCTAGCCTCTACGTCACTACCCCGAATATGAACGACGGTCATGTTGCTCTTTTGCCCCGGACGGTTGATGCGGGCGTTGGCTTGGAGGTAGGTTTCCACGCTCGTTACAGGTGCGTACCATATAACAGTGTTAGCTGCCGTGAGCGTCAACCCGTGCGATGCAGCCTGTGGCTGGATGATAAGCACATGGGGGTCTTTGCGGGTCTGGAACTCCTGCACGATCTCACTGCGGCGGTTCACTGGCACCTTGCCGTTGATGACATCACACGAGATTCCTTCCTTTTCTAACCTCTCACGTAGTAGCTGGATGGTATGTGTGAAGGGTACGAAGACTAGCACTTTTTGACTAGCTTCTTCAATGACTTCCAAGACAGCCGTCAAGCGGTTGCTGACATCGAACTCGATAACCTCACCAGTGTCCGTGTAGACCGCACCACCGCTGATTTGCAGTAGCTTATTGATCTTGGTGGCGGCGTTGATCGCGCTAACTTCTTCACCCGCTGCCTCAAAGAGCATCTCGTCCTTGAGCATCTTGTAGTAGGACATCTGCATCTTGGTGAGGGGAGCTTCGCGCTCCATGTAAGTAACATCGGGCAGGTCGAGACAGTCTTTCCTCTCGAACCGAATGGCAGGTTGTAACACCTTATGCACGATGCCCTCTGCCTGTGGTTTGGCTACCCACTTGAACTGCGTTGCCTTGTACATGACTTGATCTCGGAACGAGCCGTAGTACTTGGGGCAGTTATCGGGGTTGACTAGCTTAGCCAGCCCGTAGGCGTCCAGTGGCGATTGTGCTGCTGGCGTACCAGTAAGCATCCAAAGACGCGGTTTGATCGTGTTCATGATGCGGCTAAGCACCTTCCAACGGTTGGTCTGCGCATTCTTGTAGGCGCTGGCCTCGTCCACCACGATAAGGTCGAAGCCACCGTTGATAACAGCGTCTTCTACCACGGCTAACCCGTCAAAGTTAAGGATGACGAACTCGTTGCCAGCCTTGATGATCTTCTCACGCTGCTTGGCCGCACCATGCGCAACGGAGCAAGAGCGGTGCATCGCAAAGGTAAACAAGTCCTGCTGCCATGCAGCTTTCATGATGGATAGCGGACACAGCACGAGGATGCGCCTGATCTCACCCAGCTTAATCAGATAGTCCGCAGCCCAGATAACCGAAGCGGTCTTACCTGTACCCTGCTCGTTGAAGCAGAACGCCTTATCGTTGAGGGTGAGGAAGGATGCAGTGGTCTTTTGGTGGTCAAACGGCTTGTGTTTACCGGGCCACTTATAGTTTTTCTGGATCGGTGATGGCGGGTTTTCTATACCAAGCTTCATGAGCGCCTTAGTTTCCTTAAGGCCCCATCTCACTGCTACTTCGTACGTATCCCCATCCTGCCTATATACCGCGCTCTTCTTAATATTGTCGGTAATGGTCTTGGGTTCGGTAGTCTTGACGAGTAGCACCTTATCGTCAACG
>Ga0181357_1000152_pt1 | contig 23069 bp, 27 predicted proteins | sample Fa13VDMM110DN_FD_130094 | JGI IMG/M metagenome (GOLD analysis project Ga0181357, IMG submission 130094) | Freshwater viral communities from Lake Michigan, USA - Fa13.VD.MM110.D.N | ecosystem: Environmental > Aquatic > Freshwater > Lake | place: USA: Michigan | collected 2013-09-24 | reverse complement strand
TGCATGCTAATCAAAGGAGTTAGTTCTAATATTAAACAGGTAGAGAGTTAAAATACTTTACTTTCTGCTATTATTCCTGAACTATTTTATAGGTTAAATAAATAATTATATCACTATCCCCCGCTGTTGGATTAACACCACCTGATGTTAAATAAACTCCTTTATTTGAAATCAATTGAGTATCTGCTGCTGCACTTATACCTTGCTGAGCCGATACACTTATTCTGCTTACTGTAGCATTTAAAGCATTAAAAAAAGTGTGTTGGTCGCTTGTTGCAGTATCAGTATAAACACTTGGTGATATACTTACGGCATATGCAGTTGTGTTGAAATCAACCTTACATGATGCACTCAATACCTGAATGTAATATCCTGCACCAGGTGAAGCAATCAATAAGTATGGTGTAGTACCCAAATTCAAAACATTCGCACTGGCTATCGAGACAGTCGCTTTGACTATTCCATCTAAACCGCCGGTAAGATCGTAGATATTACAATTTTCATCAGTATAATATAGGGTTTGAGTAGTTGCAACAGTTGCTGTTTCGTAACCTAGAGGACCTACCCAAATTATTCCAGTATTTATTGCTGGACATGCCGGAACTGGCGGACTTCCTGCTAATTCATATAGTGTTAAAAATGATGTTGCGTTTGGTTCAGTTAAACTTACCCATCCACGACTTTGAAGATATCCAATAAAGTCTTCTCCGAATTCTGGACGTTGATTTTGAATCCCAGTGTAAATTATTTCACCCGGAACACCAATCTCTGGCCAATCGTTGAAATCAGTAAATCTTTGACGTTTAGTTTCGGCTACTTTAACTAATAATTGCTGTCCTTCTGCACGACCTAAGGAGTCAATTGTAAATGTTGGGATTCCATCTAGGGTCAAGCTCAGCTTATCAGTAATATTAACAAAATCAAACATTCCACTATATACTTGAAAAGTGTTTAACGTCTCATCATATTTAATATTGGTTAAAAATTCTAAATTTGCACTAGAAAGACTTGTAAAGTTCAAATTTGTGATATCGATAATTGATGTCAGACTTGAATTTGTTAATTTACGTACAGCCTTTAAATTGTTATAAACAGGCATCCTAAATAAGTTATTTTTATTATTTATTAAAAAATTGGGCAGTTAGAATATATGTAGCCAATTACTTTTTTATAATTTTTGTTGATTTATCAATCGTTGAATTTATTGTGAATTTACCACGATTTACTAGACACTCCTTAAGTTCAGCATTAATCATCTTTGTCTCTGAGTTATCTAGGTAACTCATACTAATCTCATTTTCTCCACCCAAATAATCACAATTAATTATTTTAGAACCTTTGATTATATTATTTGAGAAAATTGTACACTCTTGTAACTTTGAGTATTTGATTGTACACCCTTCAAATAGACATAGGTGTGCATCGGCTTCGATCTGGCACTGATAAAACTCAATACCTTCAATTAAAATACTTTTCTTTAAAACCGCATCTTTTACTTGAACTGCTTTTCTTCGACTATCGTAGTTTATTGTAGCATCAGTGATTCCGCCGCCAACAATTAGCTTAAATACTTTTTCACGCAGAATCGTGTAATTTGCTTCAACTATTCGAGGGTCGTCCTTTAGGTCAATATATACCGAGATATTTGGGTATAACATTTTAAAATTAAAATAATTACGAGTCCCATCAATTGATGTTTTAAACTCGTTAACGATAGTATTAATCTTTCTCTTCTCTTCTGCAGTGTATGAATAATTTGAAGATAGGGTTGTAAATAGGTGTTCTATTACAAGATTAATTGCAGAAACTGCTTCTTTCTTCTTCTTAGTATAATCTTTGCCACCAATATAATTAATCACTAGGTTACCTTCTCCTAATTCAGAAAAGTCATTTGCAAAGAAATCTGATTCTGGAAATTTGAATTCAGTCGGGTCCATACGTTCAATAAAACGTTCAGTAACAACAGTATTGTAAATATCCCTAGGTTGAATAAAATTTAAGTGATTTTGATATAGTTTACGATTTTCATTCTGCTGTACTGGCCAAAGGTTAAATAATTCTTCCTCGTTGATTCCAAGCAGATATTTAAACTTGTTTAATTTGTCAAGTTTGATTGGTAACTTTAATGTTGACTCATCAATACGAATTCTAGTCTTTACTGAACATCTGTCCGTTGTGTACCCAATACTTTCAATAACATTCATTGTTTTTAAAAACATGTGAACTGCTTCCTGATATGGTAAAAAACCAGTAGATAGTGTAATCTCTTTGTACCCATTTGAATATCGTGGAGCCACAGTAAACGATTCATATGTCGGCTCGTTACCTTTTTCAATATCCATAAACCATTTTACGTGCTTACCTAGCGCTCTAGCAAACTTTGCAGCTGCCTCTCTTTTATTTAGTGGGGTAAAGAATTCAAATACGAAGGATAAACTTGAATTGTCATAAATTTCTTTATTTGAAATTGATTTAAACATGAACTATACCTTTATTCTATTTATACAAAAAAGGGAACCAATTGGTTCCCTTTTAATTTCCGTCAAGTAAGAGTAATTACTTTACTTTCACAACTTTCGCTGTGTCAACTGTCTTTGCAGTGTCTACTGCTGGGCAGCAAGCACTTGAGTCAACCGCAACTTTAGTAGAATCAACGGTCGCTGTTGTTGCAGGCTCACTGTTGCTTCCACATGAAGCCAAGATAGACATTGCAATGCATAACACGATCATCTTTTTCATAGTAATATTTGTATTTTTTATTATTTATACATTAAAATGACAATATAGTTTTAAATTTATTTTTTGGAGTCAATTAATATTAACCTAATAAAAATCGCCAATAGAGTTAAATCTATTGGCGAAAACGTGGTGGAGTCGGGGGCATACGATAGCCCCGTCCAAATAACAAATCAGTGAAATTCATTCACAGGCTTAGTCTATTTTTATAAATTGACAAAATATGAAGTTCTAATCGCCAATATTACTTCCAACCGGGCTCCTATTTCTTATTTCAAGAGTCCATTAAGCGGAGACTCACATGCGAATACATTTGTTTTATATAGGTAAGTATAAGACCTATCTGGTATTAAGCAGCTACTGCTAAATCAGCACTAACAAAAGACATTGCGTCTTCAAAAGTGAAAGTTGACTTTTCGTCATTTAATTGTTACATAGGTGATTATCGTGTTTCCAATGCTAACACGGCCTGCACTTCAAAGAACTAAATTACCTGTCAAAACCGAACGACCCCATATTTGATAGATCTATATTATCTATCTTGAGTATTATATAGAAAAGCTTAAAAAAGTTTTTACTGATATAAATAATCTAAAGAAATTATACTAAATGGCTAGTGCAACTGAAAATTTTAAAGTCTTTACACGACTTAGCATTTATGTTGAGGATATACTCGGACAGTCAATAAATTACTTAACAAGTAAATTTGATCAAAACCGGGTAGTTTTTACGGCAGCCTCACCGTTTGGGCAATTACTTCTAGTTGTAGAGAATTTAACACAGCTTGTTTTCTACTATATTGAAGATGCAATTACTGAACTCAATATAAACGAGGCAACTCGGTTAACCTCAGTATATTCATTAGCCAGCCTTACTGGACACAATGCAAGCCGTGCAGTCTCAGCAATCGGTGAGATAAAACTTTCTACTAATGCAGACGCAGTTGATGCACCATATGATTTTGTAATTGTTCCAAACTTAACTCGATTACGCTGTCTAAATAATGGACTAACATATATCCTAGATCTTCCACAAGATGAGGTTAAATTTTCATTTAGCGGCAAGGACAACGGTACCAAATTACAAATCAGGCAAGGAGTTGTTGAAACTCAAACAGTTACTGCAAAAGGAGTAGCAATCGATAGTTTCTCAATCGGTAGTCCGCAAAACTTCTACGTAGATAATTTCTATGTAAATGTTTACGTAAATGGTGAAAAATGGACTAAATATGATTCTATGTTAGATATGCCTAGGGGAGATAAGTCATACATGGTTAAAACTGGAATAACTAGCGGAATAGATCTTTATTTTGGAAATGGTAACTATGGAAAGATTCCAAGCAGCGGTTCAGATATATCAGTAGAATATCTTGTTACTGAGGGAGCAAACGGAAATATTAGAACAAATGACCCAGGTAAAGTTCAATTTGAATTCATTGATACTGGGTTTAGTATCTTAGGTGACGAAATCAACTTAAATGATTATATTGATGCTATAACAACACATCCGCCATTCTTTGGTTCAAATCCTGAAGATTCTAATTTGACTCGACTTATTGCTCCAAGAATGTCAAAAAGCTTTGCTCTAGTTAATGCTGATCACTATGAAGTCTTACTTCGAAAACTTAAACTATTCTCAGTGATTAATGTGTTCCTAGATGAAATTGATAATCGAGTGCTCAACCTTTTCTTGATTCCAGATATTAGAAAGACTTTTAGTACTGGTCAAGATTACTTTAATTCTGATCTTGCTAGATTTATACTGACTGACTATCAAAAGAATGAACTTCTTAGATATATTGAAAAATCTGGATCAAAGCTTATTTCAACAGACATTAAAATACTTAATCCGGTTCCAAGTAATTATATTATCAATACCTCAATTATTGTATTTGATGATGTAGATACCGATATTATTAAACGGGATATTTTAAATGTTCTTGGAACTTTCTTTATTCAAAATACTCGTAGAAATCGTGTTCCAAAGAGTGATTTAATTAAAATTATTGAAGGAGTAAATGGAGTAGATTCAGTATCTGTAAATATTGTTTCACAAAAGAATGAGATTGCAAAAATTGCAAATCCAAACGCGACAGATATTGGATTGGATGAATTTAATGATATTGTGACACTTGATGTAGAACTTCCATTAATTCGAGGAGGATTCTCAGATCGTTTTGGAAATGCATACGCTACTGGACTTTCTGAAGAAGGTCTAGGCTCAGTAAATATTCAAATAAAATCAATAGTACCTCGACCAAAAACATCATATTAAAATGGTAAAAAACAGCATATTTAGACCGATTCTTGAAAGACGTGAAAAGAGACTTCACACTGGGTTTAATTACAAAGGCCAAATACTTAAGCGCTCACTATCATCGCAAATGTTCAATGTGAATGAAACACTAAATTCATATTTGTCAAGTATAGATAGCATCATCTATGAATGGGTCGAAGCAGTAAAACAGATTAAAATACACGTAAACCCTGCACTAGACAAGTATGAAAATAAAATAAAGTAATTTCATGTCAAATAAACAAGGTGGAATAGACAAAGAAAATAGGCGACACTTAAAAGACGAGATACAGGCACTATTGGGTTCAATTGGTACTGAAAATCAAAATGATTTAGTTATAGATTCTGAGATTTCTAATGAGACTCGTGCTGAGAGCCCATATGACTTTGAGGAAATGAGCAGCCAATTCACGAAAAAAGCTCGTGAAATAACAAATTCGTTATTCAAAAATTACGTAGATATTGGAATTTTTGAAGAAAGCGACTATGCAAAACACAAGAAAGAACTCGATACAATTAACATTTCAAACTTATTCTTTCAGCTGAAGACTATTAAAATCACCATCATTAAAGTGATGGAAGAAATAACTTCAGGTAATACACATCCCCGATTAATCGAGGTTATGGGACAATTACAAGATAAAATGGCTGCAGTCACTAAAATGCAGGCAAATTATATCATCTTCTTAGAAGAAACATATCAAAAATTAAACCGCGATAAGCCAGTAAATGATGATGCACAAACAGTCGGCTCTAGCCCAGAAGAAGGCCAGTTCTTTATTACTGTAGGAACTAAAAACGTTACAAAAAGCTTACCGATATCTTTCCAAGATCGTCAGAAAGGAAAAGTATCGGGTAATTTAATTAATCCGAATAATAAATCGGATCTCATGAAAGAACACAATATTGAGCTCGAACAAGAAGACACTGATGATTTCATTGATCTTACTGAAATAATTTAAGGACCATGAAGGATATAATGTCAAATAGGGGTGCATTCACATCCCGTAAGATTTCCAGAATGAGCGGCGATGATGACGATACAAATAGTTCGATATGGACTACGGTTCGCCTTCGTAAATTACTAGATGAAATTGATAATGGTCTCGACGTTAAAGGATTACATAATTCTCCATTCAGAGATAATGATATTAATCTTAAACGTGCAAATCTACCCTTTGAATATACTCCAGGCGAATGGCAAGAACTTTCCAAATGTAAAGAAGATATTATTTACTTCGCATATAATTACTGTTTTATTCAAACTCCAGATGGGGTCAAACTACTTAAAGACGCTGGCGGATTACGTGATTTCCAGGAACAGATCTTACTTTCTTTCCAAGGAAACAAATACAATATCTTAATGGCAAGTCGTCAGATTGGTAAATCTGTGACTTCTGCGATCTTTATCCTGTGGTTTACTCTATTCCATGCAGAAAAAACTGCACTACTTGTTGCAGATAATTTCACAACTACTCGAGAATTATTAGATAAGTTTAGAATTTCACTAGATAATCTTCCATTCTTTATGAAACCGGGTATTAAACATGTCAATACCGGTAATATAAAGTTTGATAATGATAGTCGAGTTGTTGGTAGAACAACCACTAAAAAATCAGGTATTGGTTTAACGGTTAATGTGTTGTATATTGATGAGTTTGCGCATATTGACCAGGCAAAATTAGATGAATTCTATCGCACAATATTCCCAACTATTTCGGCCGACACTAATTCAAAGATTATAATTACTTCTACTCCAAACGGTAAAAATAAATTCCATGATATTTGGGTTGATGCGATTGAAAATAGAAGTAATTATGTTGCACTTAGAGTTGACTGGTGGCAAGTACCAGGTCGTGATGAAAAATGGAAAGAAGACACAATTGCCGATATTGGTTCACTCGATGACTTTAACCAGGAGTACGGTCTTCAGTTTTTCTCATCTGATCAGTTATTACTTGGTTCAAACGAACTTAAGAAATTAAACAATATTAGAGTAGATTATAAGAATTCTAATTTTGCGTTAGATGAGGATCGTATGTATATCAACGATTATCTAAAATTGCATCCACGATATGCAAAGCGCCAATTATCAGACTTTAAAAATGACTCAGCAAATTATCTATTCAGTATAGATACAGCAGATGGAGTCGGCGGTGACTATTCAGTTTTAAATATCTACAAAGTAGTTGCGATGCCAGTTTCTGAACTCTTAAAGAAGAAGGATGCTGTTCGAAACGAATTAGATGCAATTTCACTAGTTCAGATTGGAATATTTAGAACTAATGAACTTGATGTTACTCAATTTGCAGCAGCTGCTGAATTTATAATATATCGAATATTTAATCCTAACAAAGTTAGGATAGTCCTGGAGATGAATCACAAAGGTGAGATAGTTCACTCAAGATGTGTAGATAATTCTGAATACTGGACCGGCCAGTTTGTTCATACCAAACATACTGAAATGGCAGTTGTTCCAAAGATTGGATTGCGACTTGGACCAACTAATAAAATCAAATATTGTGAAAGATTTAAACATCTAGTTACAATTAATAAGATTATTCCAAATGAATATTTAACTTTCATGGAACTGATGTCCTTTGGTAAAACTAAAGGCGGGGCATATCGTGGTCAGAATGGAAATGATGATTTAGCTATGACCTGCATAAATATTGCACCATTTTTTGACTCAACCCAGTTCTGGGATATAGGAATTGAGACATTTGAAAATGCTTCAGCAGAATATCGTAAAGAGCTTGAAGAAAAAATATTTAACGTGTATCGTGAAAATAATAAAAAGAGTTTGTATAATTTTGATGAATTACGTCGATTAAACAGCACGCAGCATACATCTGGTGACGGGCCAAGAGTTCAGCCTAATGTGTTTGATATGGAATCCATGGAACACATGAAAAAAATAAAGGATAAATTTTTTAAAGATTAAATACAATATAGTATTATAGAATAACCTTAATAAGATAAACGATGGCATCCCTCAAATTTAATGGCGACATTACACTTGAAGAAATTTTTAATCTTCATCAAATTACTATTTATGATAACGTCGTAGACGCAATAAGTGCGAATTATAAAGACAAGTCAATTAATGAAATCAAAATAGTTAGCATTACACTTAATAATATTGAGTATAATATTAATTTAAGCCGCTCTAAATATATTAGCGGTCTTGAGAATGCGATAATTTTCTATGAAAAGTCAGAAACATATGAAAAATGTCAGTTGTGTTTAAATATAATTAACGAGTTAAAAAATAAAGCCGAGGTAATAAAATAAATATGGGATATGACGAAATTAACAACAAAATTAATTTAAGAATAAAAGAAATTTCTGAAAAACTATTAACTGATGCAATTACTGAAGTTGAGCGTAATGAACTTGCTTCTCTAATTTATCCAAAATTAAAGTTTTTTGTTTGGAAGTTTTGTAAAAATGAATTTGATACAGAAGAAGCATTACAATACAGTCTTAAACGCATCTTTAAAAATGTTGCACAGTTTAAATTTGAAAAGGGTAGATTTACTACATGGATCTACACAATTACTCGAAACGAGACCCTGTATTACCTATATCATAAGAAAAAGCATACTCATCTTGATGTTGATTGCCTCTATCAGAAAATAGACAAAGCCGATGATTTTGAAACAACTCACGCATATCATCTTGATGTTGAAGAGATATATGCAAAAACCTTAGCTGAAATCTACAATATTGATGATGAGATGATGAAAAACATCGCAATCGATAAGATGATAAAAAATAAAAAGGTTAAACAAATTGCAATGAATTATCAAATAAATGAAAATACTGTAAAGACCAAACTTCGTAAAATCAGAGTTGATATTAGAGAAGCAGTAATTAAAGATAATCCTGACCTTGAAGAAAAAATACGAACAATACTATGATTCTAGACAAAATCCACCCAGTAAAAATCTTTAAAAGTCTTCAAGGATGCCTTGAAGACTTAGCGCGATTTGCAAAGTATAAATTAATAATTGCTGAACTCCAAAGGGATGGCAAATTAGATGCAATTGGACTTTCCGTTGATGCTGATTCAAATCTATATATTGGTGTAAATCTTAATCCTGAGTTACTGCTTTATTCAGAAACATCCTCTGAATCCGTTGAGCTTAAAATGATTAGTGATCGAATGAAAAAATATACTGACTTCTTAACTAAGGAGGGAATACTTGATTCTGTTAGAGTTGAATATGATCGAATTAAAAATGAAGAGTATTATGGATATGTTCTACAAATTACATTCGACTTTAAAAAGTATAAAAGACCGGCATTAGTATATGCTATTTCATACTTTTCAACAATTACACTAATTTTAATTGGCCTAGCCCTCTGGCTATTTTAATACCTTCTAGTTAAATAAATAATAAAAAGAAACAAGATGAATAAAACTTTCACCTTTTTAGACAAGTGGGCACATCGAATAATGTTACCTCTTGTTATAATTATTTTTTTCAAAACCTGCACAACAAATAGTAGACTTGATAAAACCAGCACCGATTTAACAAATAAGATTGAGTTAATGGATTCAGCGATTATTTCTAAAATTATTATAGCTGCAGACATTCAAAAAATGTTAATAATTGAAGGATTGAAGGCTGAGAAGAGAATGATTCAGTCAACTGACCGCAAAATACTTGATGTTAATCGACAATCTGAGATTGATAAAGAGCTTCAAAAATTAGAGAAATAATGATAGAGTGGATCAAATCGAATAAACTTGGAGTTATTCGCGGAATGTTCTTAGTGCCGATCATCCTTGTGATGATTATCTCCATTTCCCATGTTATTAGCTGGTACGATCTTGCAAACCCAACAAGTTGGGCAATATATCTTTCTATTGCAATTGAAATAGCTGCAATGTCTGCAATTTCTGCAGCATCTGTTCGAATCAGAGGCTTCTCAGTCTGGTTCGTCTTCATTCTAGTAACATTTATACAATTTATAGGAAATATTTACTTCTGTTATTCAGATATTGATGTGACTACCAAGAATTTTAAAGACTGGTCAGATCTTACGGCACCGGTGTTTGACATGATTGGTGCAGATGTCTCAAATGCAATAGATCAACGTAGATGGTTAGCATTAATTGAAGGTGGATTACTTCCACTAATTTCACTTACTTGTCTGCATTTTTTTATTAAGTATGATGGAATAGATAATATTGAGCCAGCTAAACCAAAAGAAGTTGAAGAGCCTGTATCTGAAAAAATTGTTGCTCCAGAAAAAGTTGAAGAAGTAAAAGTTGAAGTAGAAAAATCGATTCAGCCTAACACTCCAACCCAACCTGTCGAGCCACCAGTTATACCAAGTACAGCTATTCAAGTTCCTCGTCAAACGCTGGCGCCCAAGCAACGTCAGAAGATGGGCCTTAGCAATAAGATGAAAAAAATACTTGGAAAATTATGACACTTGATAAATTAAATGCAGTATGTGACGATTGTGGCGGTTATGAAAACCAGCCAATCTTGCAACTATTTGGCGATAAATGCTTTCGAGTAGTCGATGGTAAAGCTACATATGGTGAGTTCTGTGTCGGCGATTTTGCTTTTCCAGTAGACGGGCACACATGTATTGGTCTTAATGCTGAAATGAACGGCGGAGAAATTACAATCTTTGATAATCAAACTGGAGTACTTTCACCAAGTAGCGAATTAGAAAGCGGTAAATTATATGCTAGAGGAGTAATGATTCGTATTATTTACCCAACATATGATACAAATGGTGAAACTATTGAATTGGTAAATAAATCAGTCAAAATATCTCTTGAAAATACTGATACCTTAACTGCTACCGAATATCCACTACATGATCTTTTTACGATCTTTACTAATCCGAAGTCAAATAAGGCAGAAGACTTAATAAATAAGATAAAGATCATTAATACTAACTTGCTATATAATGTTAGAGTATCTGCTCTAGTAATATTTGGAAAGTCAATATAAAAAAATAAAAAGAACATGATGAATACTGGAGCAGAGTTAATTACCCTGGTAAATCAATTAAATTACGAACCTACTTTTATTAGTACGGATAAGCGTGCTCCAGCTGGAGCACCAACAACGATTGGTTATCAACAAATTGGAGAACTTCAACAATATGGATTTGCAAAAGGTCCAGTATTTAAAGTAGAATTTGTTGATTTTGGAGGAGTTGTTACTCCTACTCATGTTAAAATTTGGGGAATTGATAATAAAGATTCAGATGCACCAATTTATCCAATTTCATATCTTCTTAACTTTCCAACAATTGCTGTATATCTAAAGAAATTTGATTTCTGTGATTCAACCGGAGCATCAGTTGCTCCAGACGCAGCAGACTATACAATTGTTGGTTACAAAAAGAGAGGAATTCCAATTGCTTGGTAATGGATAGACTTAATGAAAATAATATATCGCCACTTGTTTCTCGAGGAGATTTTACTCGAGGTATTCCATTTTATGGAACCAATGGAGATTTTAACTTCACAGTAAGTCGTAGTAAATTTACGCCAGGTATTTCAATATCCCAAAAAGCATTTGTTGACCTCTCAATTAAGGGAGACAAAGGATATACTGATTTTGATATTGCGGTTAGTAAATTAAAGCTATTTTATAAACCTGGAGACCGAATCCGAGGTGTTGTCGTAAACTCTATGCTTGACCATGAAACTGGAGTATTAGTTGTCGGAAAATTACACAAAATCGTTCCTGACTATACAAACAATTCAATACAAGTCTACATAAAAAATCCAAAAACTTTAGAAATACAGGAAGTTTATCCTGAAACAATTGAGCGGGTATATGAATCTACCTCTGCTCATGTAATGTCATTTTCACAATTCATCAATTCATAATTTTATCATACTTTTAATTAGCAAAAGCAACTGATTTTAGAACCAGTTGCTTTTTTGCATATATAAGATAAAAAAATATCACATAATGAATAAAGTCAATCCAGAAGAAGCGGAGCGCTTCCTGAATGAACAAGATGTTAAGTATGGAGTAAACAATGTCGCACCGACTGAAGTTAAACAGGAGGAACCTGTAAAGGTGACAAGTTTAGGTAAAGCATCAAGTCATCAAAACATGATTGAAATGTCGGCTGCCGAAGAGTCTCCATGGAAAATATTAAATCTTGAAAATCTACCATCTCAAGGATTATTTTATCCAGAAAAGGCAGAGTTACTAATTAGGTCTGCAAAAACCAAAGAGATTCGGCACTGGTCGACAATTGATGAAACTGATCCAATCGATATTCGTGAAAAAATAAATTTTGTGCTTAATGCCTGTACTAAATTTAAGATCAAAGGCCAGATGATGTCGATGAACTTCAATGATTTTCTTGAAGTCGATAAATATCACATCCTATTTAGAATATACGAATTAACCTTTCCAAATCAGGAAAATAAGCTTTGGGCATATATTAAATGCTCAAACGATCAGTGTGGTCATGTAAATCAAACCCAGGTCACAAGTAAAAATCTATTGGGCTTCCATTTTCCAGAAGAAGTAATGAAATGGTACTCTCCAGAAGAGAAATGCTTTTCTATATCATCTGAAAAACTCGGAGATACAATTCAGCTTCACCTACCAACACTTGGAATGTCTGCTAAATTTAAACAGAAACGACGTGATGAACAGGAGAAAAATATTGCACTAGACGATTCGTTCTATGCGCACGGCCCATACCTACTTCGTGATTGGAGAAAAATCGACCTTTCTATATTGAGCGAATTAAAAATGAGTTCACTTGACTGGAATGACACAAAATTTGTAGTTATCCATAAGTTCACCGATTTACTTGAAAAAGCTAGCCTAAATAAAGCGGCCAGTGTTTGCGAAAAATGTAAAACACAAACGGAGAGCCATATTTTTTTGGGAGGAAGCTTCACTGTCAAAGATATTTTCATTATTTCAACTGGACTTAATGAACTTATTGGAGCTTAATGCTCGATTGGCGGTGCGGCTGGGTCAGTCCCTAGATACACTTTATAATTTAGAATACTTGGAATATTCACTACTGCTAAATATACTTAAAAAAGATATTGAGGCAGCAAATGATACTATATCGCAGGAAACACAAGTCGCTGCTCAACCTATTCGTGTTAATTTACCAGAAGGACTATCTCTAAAATAAATAATAAAAAGAATACCTGTCCGTGTTAGAAAAGAAAAAAATATTTGTCGACGCCTTTAATAAAAAGGCTGAGGATCTAATTAAACAGTCAGATGAAAAGATTGCACAATATGCTGCCGCTCGACAAAAAGCAATCAAATTAACTGACCCGATTTCGCTAAGTTTTTCTGATCCAAAAGTATCGTTCTCAACAATCGGTGAATTATTTGCATGGGTATATCCTGAAGCTGGCGGATCAGAAAATATGCCTAGTGCATTTACTTCAGTAATTCTTGAAAATCTTGCTGGAAAGGACAGTCCAGGAAAAGCAGAATATAAAATATTACACAAGAATTTTTATGAGCCAATAAGTCAGTCTCGGTACATACAATTAAAGGAACTTGGCGGAGAAAAATGGTTCGATAGATTTATGTCATCTGCTCTGTCTAAAATGGCCCAAGTCAAACAAAAAATATCTGACTATAAAACAGTTGCTGATTTTGAGACTGCGGTCGATGATCTGAGTGAAGGAATGCTTTTAGGAAGTGCTTTGCCTGGCGGATTAACTGCTCCACTATATGATGCATTTATTGAATCCGGTACTGCTAAACCAGAAACTCCAAGCTCTCCAGTAAATGCGACAGAAGCCGCAAAGCCTGCAGGATCTGCACCAATTAATGACACTTCAAACTCTGAGAAGTCTGCACCGGCATCAACTTTAAATCCAGAAAAATCAGCAACTGCTCCACTAGAAACAACCACCGGCACAGTTACTGCCGGTAAATCAGAATTACCAAAAGAAGTTGGAAAGGGCCCAGACGCAGGTGCTCCTGCAGTTGTAGTAAATGTTGAATCTGCTGCACCAAACTTACTGGCAGTGCCGGCAGCGGCGGCTGCTGCACCATCCATGCCGGCAGCGGCGGCTGCTGCACCATCCATGCCGGCCGTCGCTTCGAGTCCAGTAAATTCATCAAAGGAAACAGTAACAAATAACGTAACCACTAATAATACCTCTGCTGAAAAGAATACAGCATCACCGATTGTTGCAGGTGATGCTATTAAAAAAGTTCTTGAACCTACCTCAAAAACTACAAATAAAACTAAAGTTACTGGGTCAATAATTAATAATTTATCAGAAAGTGATGCACAGCTACTTAAGAATTTTGTTGAAGGTGATTCAAATCCAATAACTTCTACTACAAATTCATCAGTTTCAAATACAGCTACTTCTACTACAAATTCATCAGTTAATGAGGTAACATCAAAAGAAGAAAAAATTATTGAAACAAGCAGTGAATCTAACGCATATAGTGATATTGTTGATATTAATAATATTAGCTCAGGTGATGCACAACTACTTAAGAAGTATGCTGGATTTGATGTAAATTCTCCTAAGAAAGAAGCTGGAGATAAAACTGGATCGACTGAAGTTGTGAAAACAAAGCCAGCGTTACCTGCAGTAAAGACACCAGAAGTAAAAGCGCCATTACCTGCTGAGCCGATCGATAAAAAGACCGAACCTGTTACTGCAAAGGAAGTAAAATCTGAATCTTCTGAAACTGAAAGCCCAGCAACACCTGCAAGTGTGCCCACTGAATATGCTGCTGGACAAACCTCGACTCAAGCATCAATGAATACTGAAGATATTGAGGCTCGCCTGGCTAGAATAGAATATCTGTTGAGTGGAACACTTGACGTAAAAATAGTTGACTAATGATACAACAACACAATAATGAATTAAAACTTGTGTATTCAACATACAGTCGAATACACGAAGAAATAGCTGAACTTAATCGAATGGCACAGGATCTTGTAAATAGGCAAGCTGCGCTTAGCCAAGAATTAGAGTATACTCGAAAGGCTGAAAAAATCGTAATAAATAAGATAGAAGCAGAGTTAGATCGGCCTCTTACTCAAGACGATCTTCTTAAAATAATACAAAACAATGAATAAAGGCCAGATTATAAATAAAGACAGGTTTTACCTAATTTCCACTGGAATCCTTATTCTATTATTAATTTTTTTGGCATGGAGACTAGAAGGAATTCGTCAGAATTCAATTGAACAGTCTGATGAATTAAAGCGTTCAATTATTGCATCAAATGTTTTAATAAAGGAATCTGAGGGTAGCTATTCTAAATTAGTCGATTATTACAAAAGTGAAAAAGATCTAACTACTGAATTAAAAAATTCAAACAAAGATCTGTACAATGTAGTTAAGTCACAAGGCGAAAAAATATTAAGTCTAACATCAACTGTCATTTCACTTAAAGGCTCAGTTGAGGAAGGATTTGGTAAATTTAATCCAACTGATTCTAATCAAATTGATATTGCACTTAGATATCCAGCAGAAAAGGACCCATTTATTAAGTGGGACGGATTTGTAAATAAAAAAACAGCTGCATATCGTGGTAACTGGTCATTTGGTAAATTACCAATACAGATTGTTGTTACCGAAGAGACGACTGGTTTATGGAAGCATCGAGTGGTTGGTCCTGACTGGTTACTGGTAGATTCACTTCAAGTAAATAGTCTACCTCCAGATAAATATGTGCCAACCGTTGACCGCACATTTCAACTCATTATTGGAGGAAATTATATGAAGCCGATAATTTCAAATGAGTTTGGATGTATTGGAATTGGAGTCGGCCTAAGTATTGCAAGCAAACATAATATAATATTTAGTGCAAATACTAACCAGGAAATAGGCATTGGTTATTACTATAAATTAAAAGCACTCAAAAGAAACAAATAAGAAATGAGAAAAAGTAGATTTGTAAATTTAACAGCATATTGTATTGTCGAATACATGTTTGACCAGCTTGGGTCATTAGATTTTTATACAGATTCATTTGTATTACTTCAAAATAATCATACTGATTCACACCAAATCTTAAATAGTGATAGTTCATTTTCATCTACTAAGAATATCCAAGACTTAACAGTTATTCCGCTCGGCAACAATACATTTGCATATTTAGATAGTGAGAAGATACCAGATTATTTAGCATACGACACGGAAATCACACAGACCCCAATAACTGGATATAATGTTGTGATGGATCAAGTTAGATTTCATTTTGTTGCAGGTTTCGAGTTTGATAATTTTAAAGCCCTAATTCTAAGTATTAAACACTCAGAAAATGACGGCAAATCAAATGTTTTTGCAAATATCCTACTTGCACCTGAAACAATCGCTCAATTAATTAGTTTTAATCCAAAACCATTATTTTTAGCAAATGCAACATATGATCGATACATTGATCTTATGGTTCCATCAATTAAGAATATTAACGAAGACTACAAAACATCGCTAGTCCCAGCATCAACCTTTGTTGCAGCGATTACTCCAAATTCAATCGGGTCAACTGGATTCATCTATAACAATCAAATCTCGATTGGTCTAGGAGAATGTGGAAGACGCAAGCCGATGTACACAAACGCTGGCGTAACATATGATACGTTTGAAGTAACTGAATATTTTGAAGCACAACTTTCACAAAGCAATGAATTTGACAATGTTGGTGCATATGTCAATGAGTCAATAGACGGTGATTTTATCGAATTCTATATGACATTTAACGCCGGTTTCCCATCTGATTTAATTAGCATCCTAAATCAAAGAAATCCAGCAAACGACTGGATTATTATCCATCAAATTAGTGTATTTGAACAAGTAGGCACAGGTTTCAATAATACTGCGCGATTCGTCTTCTTCCAAGAGGAAAGATTTGATGAACCAAATACATTTAGACCAGTATTACGAAATGCGAATGAAGCAGTAAGTATGTCAATCGATTATTTAGCACGATTAACGAACCGTTTAAATGGTGAGCAAATTATTCGTGAAGCGTCATTCTCATTGGTTTCTCCAAAGAAATATGGTAAGAAACTAATTACAATGCCATTACAAGATAAGCCGCAATCCCAAAAAGTTTACAATAAAATTATCAAGAAGAGCTTTGAGGCAAGTAAATTATTTAGTGAGCCTAAGATGAATACTACTATTCCGGCATCAATTAATACCGTGAGTACTGTTGTTCAGACCGAGTATGTGCCGATATTTTTTAATAATAGTAGCATATCAGTATCAAATGTAAGTTCTCTAATTAAAACCAAAGATTCCCTAGAAGAAGTAATCTTCTCCCAAGGAAAACTCAGATTTATTCTTTCGCCATTTGATAATATTATCAAATTGAAAGTATACACGACAAATAGCTCAAGTAGTAAAGTTACACAAGTTCCATTGGACTTAAATATAAATTCTGCAAAATATCGTTTGGTATTTGAAACAGACAGCGGTAAAGTGCCTATTACAAACATGAATAATGCCAAGATTGAAAATTTGTCAACTGGTGTAATTGCATTTACTGTTTCAAAAAAAGATAGCGAAACTATTTTGCAAGCACAAATCCGGACAGTCTATCTAATATCTGTTGGACAGGATGGAACTGAGACCTTAATTTATACTGGAGAGTGGAGAAAAGCGACTGAACAGTCAGATATCGACTTTGCAATTGCTACTGCAAAAGAAGAAGGAAATGCCATGGCGCAGCTTCAATCTACCTTAAATGAGATTAAAGTACAGACTTTGGTCAAAGATACAGCATCTAGCGTTATGCCGAATACTATAATTAAGAAGACAGCAGTCGCACCAGTCGTTAATAAATTTGGAGTACCATTACCACAAAGGGTTTCCCCAAATTCAGCAAATGCCGGAAGAGGGTCAAGTTCAGCAAATGCCGGAAGAGGGTCTTAAATAGATCCTGGAAATTATGAATATCTGCTCTAAAAGTCAGATAAATAAACTAAAATAAATCATTACCAAAATGAACGAATTCTTGCAAAAAATGCTAGCCGAACTTAATTCTAATAAGTCTGTGAGCTCTGAGCCGTTAGTAAAGATGATAGTTGAATCAGCAAATAAATCGATTGCATTAGGAGAAAACGTTGCGCTGGTTAGTGCAAATCTTAAAACTGGACTAGCATATATTAACAAAACTATTAAAAATCCTGAGTTAAGTACACTATTAACTAAATTTAACGAGAGTGCAAACACACCAGAGGCAAAAGTTACAGCTATTGCAAAAGAAGTAAATCTTTTAGCTAAAATTACTTTACTTAAGGAATCTAACGCATATAGTAATCCATTAGTTAAAACTAAGATTGATTCATTTGAATCATATTTGAACAAAGGTGCAGTAGATTTTGCAGTCTGTGCATCATTTATTAACATGTTCGAACAATATAATTACGATGTAACCATTAAAAAATGTGTTGCTTCTGTAAAACAATACGTAAATGAAAACCAGTCAAAACTTGCAGTATTGAATACAATTTATCAAATGGATTCATTAAATTCTCCAGTTTATGCGGGTGTAAGTTCTGATTTAAAGAGTATGCTGATTAATGACAGCTATACCGCAGATATACTTAAGGTTAAATATGGAACGACTGTTCCCGCGGTCTCTATATTAATTAATGATCTTTTAATTATCGAATCAACTCAAACTGGAAACTTCACTCTAGGAGAAGGTAATTTCGATACTAAGATAAGCAATCTAATTTCTCCAGCAATACAGACGGCCGATGGATTACTTGTTTATACGGACAATCGATTCTTATCAATTCGTGAAGCTAATGGATTACTTGGAAATGAATCAAAAGTTCACTTAGATGGAGCATTTAAAATTGCAGAGGTTGACCCAAATTATGTAAAAACCGCATATGGTAATTTCTACGATCTTTGTGAAGCATATGCAACTCTAGGTTTTGCTAAATCTGACGACGGTCTTGGTGTTGAATCAAAATCAATTAGAAACTTTAAACTTGGTTTCAAAGTAAACGAAGAAAAAGGAGTTGACCTGTATGTAAATGGTTCAAAGGTCGGAACTCCAAATGCAGTAAATGTATCTGAAGCTCTAGCATTAGAGAACAATATGGTTAAAACAAAAGTTTCAAAGATTATTGAAAATACAAATTGTCTATTCAACTTTGATTTTATTAAAGAAATTTCAAATGATAGAACAATGACAGAGGCTGTTCTTGTCAAATTAAATGAAAAATATTTTATCTGCGAAAAAGTAAATACTTCTGATCGAGTATGGAATGAAGTTAATGAACTTGAAATGTTTGAGTTCTTTAAAAATAAATTCAACTACGACATTAGCCCTATTTTTGGAACTGAAATTAACAAAGAAGTTGCTAAGATTATGCAGATTGAAGAAAAGAAACGTGATATTCTAGCAAATATAGAAAAATTAGAAGGATCAGCTAAGAAATTAACTGAATCTTGTGCAAATACTGATCTTAACGCGCAAAGCATCAACAAACTTGAAGACATTAGAGAATCTGTTGAAAAAACAATCAATAATTTAAAAGAAGAATTTATCCGAATTGATCTATTAAAAAAAAAGGAACTAGCGTAAACGAAGGTAAAGCAAAAGAGCGCAAATTTAAAACTGGCGATCCAGTCGAAGTAAAAGGAAAACTTGGTAAAGTAATTGGAGTAAATGGAATAACTGGTGAATACATAGTAATGTGTGGCTCAAAAAGTGAACGATATCCAGAATCAGAAGTACATACGATCGCTCCTACTAAAAAGAAAAGCTCAAAAGCAGACAATATAACTCGAAAGACTCGACCTAAAGAAAAATCACTTAATGTATTATAAAATAAAAAAGGAGCATTTTGCTCCTTTTTTATTTTAGATTAGCCAGAAAGATAGTATATTAGTTTCATGAAAAGACTATTATTAAGAACACTGTACGTGCTTATAATATGTAAAGTAAAACACATTAAATATGTAAAATAATCAAAACTGATTTGTGCTACACAGTACAATAAGTAAACACTTAATTTTTAATATGGACACTAGAATAGATTTTACAACTGCCAAAAAATTTGACCAACTTGAATTAGTTGATTGGAAAACCAAATACTCTGATTTTAAATTTTATGTTAGAAAAGGACTTAATGAAGTCAAGTATAATGTAGGAACAAATGTTTCAAAAAGTCCAAACAGTGGCGAGTATATTAAACCATTTGTTTCAGAAAGAATGGGAGCACCGTTAAACGTAAACCATTCACTTAACCGTGAAGATACGTGGTTAGACATTGGTGGTCACTTAGGATTCTTTGCAATTCGTATGGCAAAACAGTTCCCAAAGATCAAAAAAATTATTTCGTATGAAGCTCTTCCACATAATGTAAGTTTTGCATTGGAGAACGTGAAAGTAAATAGTGTTGAAGGAACCTGTGAATTTGTACAAAAAGCAATTGTTCCAAATCATGAGCCAGACATCAGCTTTTTTATCTCATCTGACTCTGGAAAACATTCAATTCTTCCAGTAAAAGGTCGTGAGGTAATTACTGTTCCGGCAATCAATATTAATGATGCAATTACAAGTTCTGGCGCAACTGCCATAAAAATGGATGTTGAAGGTGCTGAATATGAATTAATTAAATCAGTTAAAGATTGGTCACCTATTCGATTAGTAATTGTTGAATGGCATTTTAACTCAATGCGATCCCTAACTAAGGACAAAAATTACCGAGTTACTCTATACCAAGAAATCATGAGCATCTTTAAAAATGCAGGTTTCGATATTATTCGCGGATTACCGAATGTTGAATATGGTAAGAATTTTATCACTCACTTTATTGCGATGAAATCGGATGAGAAATAGTCCATATAATTTACTACAAGAAATATACAGCGAGCATCCATGGAGGATGCTCGTTTGTTGTATTATGTTAAACTGTACTTCCAGAAAGCAGGTTGACCGGGTACGAGAAAAATTCTTCCGTAAATATCCAGATGCAAAATCTGCATCTTTTGCTGACCCTGAAGAAATGGCTACCTTAATTTCAATCCTAGGCTTTAAGAATAAGAGAACGAACACGATAAAGCGATTCTCAGATGACTGGATTAACCTGGAGTGGTCCGAACCTTGTGCCTTATATGGAATAGGTAAATATGGACAAGATTCCTGGGAGATATTCCAGAAGGGAAATTTAGACGTTGCGCCTACTGATGGAGTACTTAATACTTATTTAGCTTGGGCAAAGCAACCTGAAAATCTAATAAAACCAGTTAACTTAAAATCAATATAACAGAATATGAAAGCATTATATGCATATTTTGGTCTAATTGACCTACACACAATTGACTCGCCAGGACATTCACTATATCAATTAGGATTAATCGACTCTATTAGAGTATCATATGGAGTCGAAAAATTTGACTTCTATTCATATTACCCAAAGGAATTACAGGCTGATGAAATTACCAAGAGTATTCAATTTCCAGACACTGCTCTTGGAAAAGTATTTGCTAAATATCGAACTGACTTGTTTGATGAATATGGAGTATCATTTGCTGCAGTATTAGATAGAATTCATAATAAGAAATATTCACAGATATATCTTAAAGCAAGATTTAGAAATATCTCAACTCTTACTAAAAAATGGAAAGATGCTCGTGATTTTGAAGATATTATTGAGGCGGCGGTTGCTTCAGGTTATACTAAGGAAAATATCATAATACTTGATACTGATCTTTCATTGCCTCCATCATTCTATAAAAAATATGGAGATGTCTTAACTATCAGCATTCCATCAATTGATTTTCCTGGAGTCTCAAGTCGCTTTTTATCAGAGTGTGTTGCCTTGCATAAAGAAAATTATACAAAAGAAAAAGTATCCATATTCTATGGAAATATTGATACATCTAGCTATAAAAGTGGAAATTCCAAGAGTGAAATGTTGCCTGCGATATTAAATTGGCTCGCATCAGCCGATACTAGGAATTCAAATGCTATTCAATTAATTGTTATTGGAAAATCAAAAGATTTGGAAAGTCTTCCTTCTGGTGTTCAAGTAGTACATCGAAACCTGCGACAGGCTGTATGGTCAACGCTTGAAAAATATTTAGTAATGATTAATGTTACTAAAGAGAAATACGACGAGCGTCGATTTATTCCAGCTAGGATATATGAAGCGATGATTTTTGGAATGATTCCAGTTTCATATAAATTTTCATTCTTAAGTGAAACATTTTCTTTTAATAATATTGATGATTTACGTGAAATTATTATTTACTTAAATGAGTGTGACCAGGACGACTTAAAAAAAGCATACTTAACCTTTATTAATTCCTACACTAAGTATTGTGAAAACACATATGGATAATCAAGAAATAGAACAGAAAGTAATCCGAGTAATTGAAAGTTGTAAAACCGTCGATCATATTGATGCTGCAACGAAATATGTTTTACTTTTTTTTAAACGGACGAGTAACGTTTCCTTATTTAGGGAATTAATTAATCGTTTAAATAAACAATCCTCCCAACTAAATTAATTTTAAGTACTTGCCTGGAAAGCAGAATATCTCTTAAATAGTGACCTGCTTTAATATTACCTAATTGAATCTCCAGAAGAAGATTCAAGAAAATGTGGTGCTATTTTTGAAAAGATAATTAAGAACTAATCTATTTAATCTAGATAAATAATAAGAAAGATTCAGTATTAATGAAATATATTGCACCATATGGAGCTCAACCTGAGACAGTCGCGTTAATAAATGAATATTTCAAAGGAAATGAGCATATCTTTGCTTCAGTATTAACCTTTGAAAATATTGAATGGGAAGCAAAGATGCTAAATCTTGCTGAAATGTCGATTCCTGAGAATCTAGTATTTGACCTACACCTCGATATGATTTTAAATCAGGGTACAAAAGCAGTTACTAATTACTATAAGGAACTTATCTCAGGAAAGAATGAGATACTTGAACAAGCTAAAATTAAGCTAAAGGTTCCAAACTCAACTAAAATAAACGAAGCAGCTGAAATTTTTAGACTTCGTGTAAAAGATCGACTTACTACTCTACTTACTGAACAAGC
>Ga0181357_1000151_pt1 | contig 23116 bp, 20 predicted proteins | sample Fa13VDMM110DN_FD_130094 | JGI IMG/M metagenome (GOLD analysis project Ga0181357, IMG submission 130094) | Freshwater viral communities from Lake Michigan, USA - Fa13.VD.MM110.D.N | ecosystem: Environmental > Aquatic > Freshwater > Lake | place: USA: Michigan | collected 2013-09-24 | reverse complement strand
GATCCTTCCGCGCGGTCTACCGCCGCCGCCCCGCTCCGGGCGGGTAGCTCGCCGCATCCGGCTTCCCGCTCGGAGCGCGACGCCTTCGCGCTGTAGAAGAAGGGCACGCCGGGTAGATCGTCCGCGCCGTACTCGGTGACGGTGAAGAACCGGGACGCCCCGCCCGTGTCGCCGCTCTGCGCGTCGAGCGCGGCCACGGGGCACCCCGGCGCGCACGTCTCGCCGCACTCCGGCGCGTGGGTGAAGATCACGTTGGCGGGCCAGCGGCCTTTGTCTGAACCCGCAACCCACCCGTCGTGTTCGTACCCCGCAGCAAAACCACTTGTTCCCTTTGTCCCGCCACCAAAACGGTCGGAGGTTGCGACCCGGCAGGCGTCGATGTTCATGGCCCCGGTGCCGTGCGCCAGCACGTTCGCCGCCGTCGTGCCGATCAGCGGCTTGCGGGCGACAACGACGGGCTCCCACGCGGGTTTGAGCGCCGTTCCGCGTCCCTCGCCCTGGTTCTGCGACTTCGGGAACCCGCTGCCGTAGTTCCAACTAAGGCAGTCGCGGAGTGTGAAACCCGCATCCTCGATGGCGACGGCGATCCGGTGGTAGGTGCGCGTCCCGCCGAACGCGAGCAGGTAGCCGTCCGGCTTCAGCACGCGCAAGGCTTCGCGCCACGTTGCCGGATCGACGGCGACGCCCGTGCTATCCCACTTTTTTCCCATGAACCCAAGTTCATACGGCGGGTCGCAGACCACGGCGTCGATGCTCTCGGCAGGCAGAAGGCGCATCGTTTCGACGCACCCCCCATGAATCAAGGTGTGGCGGCTCATGGCTTCTCCTCGCGGCGGTGCTCGCCGCGCTCGATACGCATGGCAACCGCGTCACTGACGAAGCGACAGTGCGCGGCGTTCTCGCCCCTCAAGAACGCCACCACGGCCGCGCGCTCGGCCGTGACGGCGTCGCGGAGGGCGGCGGCCCACACCTCGTGCCCGTAGTCATACGGGTGCACCGGGGGCACGGACGCCCGCATGCACGCGACGGTAGTGCGCAGCCGCTCGATCTCGGCGACGACGTCAGCCGCCTCGCCCGGGAGGAGGTTCATGGCGTGACCGTCTGACGCGGCACGGCGCAGCGAGCGCAGGCCGTAGGGTTCGCGGTCGAAGACGGTCACGGGTTCGCGGGTCTCGCTCACGAGGTCTCCAGCAGCTGGATGTACTCAGCGTCGTTGAGAGTCAGCACTACGCGCAGCCGCTTGCAGACTTCCTTGGAGGGGGCGCGCGAGCCGCGCTCATAGTGCGAGATGTTCGGGGAGGACACGCCGACGCTCAGCGCGAGCGCGCACTGGCTCATCGTGCGCCGTTCCCGCCATGCGCGGAGCTGGGTGCAGAGCCCGGCGTCCCCGTACTGGGCCTTGCGTCCGCCCAGCTTCGAGCGAATGGGGGGATACCGTACCCCCACAGGTGCGCCGGGTTCACCGGCCGCGCCGGTGGTGAGGGCTCCTTCGTCACCCCCCAAGGTGCGCGCGCGCGTGCCATCCGCAGCGGGCGCTTCGTCACCAGCTGCCACGGCGTGGCCCCCCACAACGGGGCTTCCTCCAGTGCGAGGCAGACGGCGCGCGCGAGGCGTCGCCGCCACTGGGGGCCGTACCGGGTCCGCAGCTGTTGCGCCGCTTCTACGAGCAGGGCCACGTCGGGGGGTGGCGAGTCCGTCAGCTCCGTCCAGATCCGGGTGCTCGCGCTTTCGAGGTTCATCGGTCATCGGTGTTCTCCTGGGTTAGAAGTAACTCCGTGTCACGTTCCCCGTCAATCCCGAAACTGTCTCCGAGTATGATGTCGCGACGACTGGGCTTGGCGGCCGCACATCTCGGGACGACCGCCGTGGCCATCGAAAGAAGGGCCGCCGGGATCCCCCTCCCCCGACGGGTAGAGAGGATCGCGGCGGCCCTGGGGATGACGCCCTTCGTCTTGTGCGGGGACGAACAGACGTTCGCCCTCGCCCTTCTCAGAGGTTGAGCAGCACGTCCTGGTAGTGCGCATCGTTCTCGGTGGACGCCGGGACGAGCACCCCCTTCATCAGCAGGTTCTCCATGGTCTTGGAGAGCGTCGCCTTGTCCATGCCGCGCACGCTCACGGCCGCCGCCTCGGGCTCCATGCCGAGCTTCATCATCGTGGCGAAGACCTGGGACTGGGGCAGTTGGGGGTTGGCGGCCATGGCAGCAGTAGGAACGCCACGGGGGATGGTGGTGGTCCCGAAGTCCATGACGTTCGGCGCGATGTCCGTAGTGCCCATGTCCATGACGCCGGGCTTCCCTACGCTGGCCAAGTACGCGTCTTCGACCTCCGGGTCGATGCGCTCGACGCGGGGGGGCTTCTGGGTCGCGGGCTTGGCGGCAGTCGCAGCGGGCTTGCCTGCGTACTTCTTGATGTCGTCCATGATGAGGTCGTAGAACTCGCTGTCCTTGGTAACGACCGTGGCGCGCGACGGGTCCACGGCCTTGCCGCGCGACTGGACGATGAGGATGGAGTCGTCCGGCATGACGTCGTAGGCGTACCCGCCCGACCCCTGCGCACGGATGGGGTTGCCGACCTTGCGCGGGGTGGTGGCGTCCATGCCCTCCACCTCCATCTCCGAGGCGGTGTACGGGACGACCTTCTGGTCTTCCACCTGGGGCATGGCGACCATCGGCTCGTTCTTGGTGCCGGGCGCCATCGTGGCGAACTTCTCGCGCGTAGGCGGGCGCATCTTGGCGAAGACGTCGGCGTTTGCCATTGGTTATTCCTCGTACTCGAAGTGGGTGACGGCCAGGAAGGTGATGGTCTTGCCGGCCACGACGAACGTGGTGGGGAGACGCCCGACCCGCTGGAGCAACTGCTGTGCGGACTTGGCGCGCATCTCACGGGTGGGGAACGTGACGACCACGGGGGTCGGGGTCCCGACCCACACGGTGATCGGGTACCCGACCGGGGCCTTGAACGGGGAGGGCGCGGCGTCGGCGGCAGGCGTCATGGGCGCCGGCTTGGCCTTGGGCGCGCGGGAGGCGGCCGCAGCGGCGCGGACTTCCTCGATGGTCTCGATGTCGGAGGTGGAACCAGACATGGTGTAATGCGCTCCAGCGGGTGCAAGGGTACGCTAACCCATGGCGACGAAGCAGAAGGGCAAGCCCCCCGCGTCTAAGAGCCTCGCGGCGCTCATGGGGTCAGACGGCGGGGACTATGTGGGCGAGGTCCATGACCCGGAATCTATGGCTCCACCAGAGGAGCCGCTCGCGTGCCTGTTCGATGAGCGGGTGTCCGTCCAGTCGCTGGACGGGGCGCTCCACGTCGTGGACACGACGCTCAACGCGTATGCGTCACGCCGCATGAGCGACAAGCAGGTGCAGACCGTCCTGGAGATCGTGAAGACGGCGACCGGCGTGCTCGCGGCGAAGGCGCGCAAGGAGCCAGCGAAGGACCCGGCTGCGCCCCTGGCCGTAGAGGAGCAGGTGCGGATGCTCACCACGTCCGGTCCCTTCGGCGTGTTCACGCAGGCGTCGCGCACGCTGCGCGTGTCGGAGCCCCCGTTGCTGGCAGACCCGACGCGTGTACTGGGCGGGGGGGTCGAGTGATCATCGGCCCGTCGCATCCAGACTTCTGGGATCCAGCGGTGTTCCTTCCCCAGTGGAAGCTGCGCTCGAAGACGGGGGCCCTGGTCCCGTTCGACCTGTGGACGCATCAGCGTCTGCTCGCGCTGGCGGTGAAGCGGTGCTACGCCGAGGACCGATGGCTGGTGCACGTCAAGCCCCGCCAGGAGGGCAGCTCCACGTTCTTCACGGGGGTCGTCACCCAGCACGCGATGTACCGGGTCGGGTGCCGGGCCGCGCTGCTGGCCCACAAGAAGGAGACGGCCAAGAGCTTGTCCGAGATCGCGGTGCGGTTCTACCAGTCGTGCCCGCCGGAGATCCGCCCCAAGAAGCTGCTGGGCTTGAAGCGCACCCTGGAGTTCCCCGGGCTCGACAGCAAGATGACGGTGGCCAGCGTCCGGGATGAGGAGCCGCTGCGCGGCGACACCGTGCAGGTGCTGCTCGCCACCGAGGTCTCGTCCTGGGAGGAGAACGCGGGGCCCGAGGCGTGGGCGTCGGCGCTCAACGCCGTGCCCCGGGCCGGCGGGTTCGTCATCGCCGAGTCCACCCCGAAGTACCACGGCGACCAGTTGCACCTGCTGTGCACCGAGGCCGAGACGCCGGGCTCCCGCTGGCTCAAGGTGTTCATCCCATGGACCATGGTGGAGGAGTACCGCGTGCCCCCGCCGGTGGGCTGGCGGCCCAACAAGGACGTGCTCGACTACGCGAACGCCCACGGGATCCAGGAGGACCGTGCGTACTGGCTCCAGACGGAGGGCCTGCCTCGCTGCGCGCACGACATGCAGAAGTTCCGGGCCGAGTACCCCGTGAACGAGCTGGACTGCTGGGTCCTGGCCGGTGAGAGCGTGTTCCCCGTGGACCCGCTCATGAAGCGGGCCAAGGACCTGGACGGCGGGACCGGGCTGACCACCGAGACCAAGCAGCTGGAGGTCTGGAACAAGCCGGAGCACGGCCATCGGTACGTCATCACCTGTGACCCGGCTTCCAGCTGGTCCAAGAAGGACATGTTCGGCGTGCATGTCCTGGACGTGGAGGACTGCGAGCAGGACGCCGAGTTCCTGGGGCACACGGACGCCTTCACCATGGCCAAGCTGTTGATCCAGTTGTCGGTGACCTACAACAACGCCCGCATCTACGTCGAGGCGAACGGCGTCGGTGACGCCGTGCTGTCGCACCTCGTGACCCTGGGGTGCCGGAACATCTACTACCGGGCGGGGGGCAACGGCCATAGCCGCGCGCCGGGCTGGTACAACACGTCGAAGTCCAAGGCCGAGGCCGTGGGCATCCTCCAGAACCTCATCGCGGACGGCTCGCTCAAGCTGCACTCGCTGCGCTGCATCCGCCAGCTGTTGAACTACCGGGGCCAGTGGGACCGGCTGGACCGGGACGCACAGGGCGGGCACTTTGACCTCGTGGCGTCGCTCGCCATCGCCGCATGGGCATGGCGCAAGGAGGTCGGCTCCGGCTATGCCGCGCGCCAGATCACGGACAAGGAGCGCGTGGACACGGCATGGCGCAGGATACTCCGCATCGCGGACTCCTCCCCGGCCGGTTCCCAGCGCGGAGAGAAGACACCCTGGGGGATGCACCGATGAACGCCATGACTGCGAACGAGAACGGGTCCAATGCCGCGACCCCCGGCGAGGCCCCGGACAAGACGCTGGTGCGCATGGTCACGACCGTGCAGCAGGTGGAGGAGAACTACCGTCGGTTCCAGGCGCCCGAGGACGCACGGAACCTCGCGTACTGGCGCGGCCAGTTCTGGGGCGGCGACGGGCTCCGCGTGCTGGAGTCCGAGACGAAGACCTACCGGGCTCAGCAGAATGAGACCTTCCCCATCCTGGACACCATCGCCAGCTCGCTCGCCATGGACCTCCCGCAGGTGGAGGCGCTGGACCAGCGCGCGCACGCCTACGGGGTGCCGACTCGTGGGGAGGATTCGTTCTTCACCGGGAAGCGCATCGCGGCGTCGCTCAACTATTTCGCTACCGAAGACGACCTGGACGACACCGTACACCAGATGGTTCTTCACTCTCTCATATTCTCTAAGGGAGGCATCGCAAAGGCCAGCTGGTCTGCTTCTCAGGGTCGGGTGGTGTGGCGGTTGAAGATGCCGTGGGAGGTGTTCTTCGATCCCATGGCTCGGCGTATGGGAGATGTGAACTGGGCTTTCGAGCGGTTCCCCATTCACTACGACACCTACAAGGAACGTGTGGAATCTGGGGTTTACCGCCGTCCTTCCAAGGAGATCAAGCCAGATACCTACCCCCGTTCACTCATCGAAGACGACGTCAGTGACGAGAAGGAGAAGGATCTCCGCTCGAAGGGGCTGAGGGAGTACGTCAACATCTACGAGTATTGGGACTTCCGTAAGGGGATCCTCTATCATTTCACGACGACCCCTTCCGAACTGCTCATGGTTGCCCCCATCCCCTGGTCCAACCCCTACACCGCTCTCGTCTACAACAGCGGGATCGGTCGTCTGGAGGGGGTCTCCGACGCTACCTTGATCGCTCCTGTTCAGCGGGACATCAACGAGCTGGTGTCTGCTCGTAGAGAAATGGTAGCGAGACTTCCGCGTCGGGTAATGATCGACCGTCGGTTGTTCCGTAGCGAGGAAGAATTCGAGCGGTTCAAGAACAGCCGGGCCTGGGAGCCGACGCTGATCGACCCGCCGCCGGACGGGAACGTGCAGGGCGCGTTCTACGTCACCCCCGAGATGCCCACCACGTTCGACTTCAACCGGCACCTGGAGGGGCAGCGGGAGAACGTGCGCTACATCCCCGGCACCGGCGACTTCCAGCGTGGCGAGGTCGCCAACATCCGCACCGCTGCCGAAGCGAACATGATCCGCGCCAGCGTCGAGGGCCGGATGAACGTCCGCGTGCGCCGCACGGTGAAGGCGGTCTCCAACCTGTTCGAGCGGTCGCTGGAGTGCTTGCGCTGGGCGGTGCGCAACCCCGACGTGTCGATGATCGACGTGGCCTCGTTGCACGCGCAGACCCAGAGCGACGTGGACGTGTTCACGTTCCGCCAGGATCTCCTGGACGAGAGCTTCAAGTTCCGCCTGCTGCCCTTCTCCCCGCTCATGGAGGACAAGATCGCCCGGCGCACGGCGCTGGAGCGCCTGCTCCCCGTGATGTCCGGGACGCCGGTGGCCGAGAACCTCAACTGGCGCGAGCTGACGCGGGAGATCCAGGACGCCTACGGCATGCGCCCGAGCATCGTCACGCAGGACGCCCCTCCTCCTCCGGCCCCGCCCGGTGGTATGCCCGGCATGCCCGACATGCCCCCCGGGATGCCCGGGATGCCCCCCGAGATGATGCCCCCTGGCGGCATGCCCCCAGGCATGCCCCCAGGCATGCCCCCAGGTGGACCCGGCGGTGCCCCCGCCGGGCTCGACCCCGCTATGCTGGCGCAGCTCCTGGGCGGGCTCGCCGGTCCCCAGTGAGATACACAGCACAGGACACCAAGATGAAGACACCGATGCGAGAGATGGCGCGCAAGGCCAGCATGGGCGACACGGACGCGATGGAGATGATCGTCATCACCGCGCCGCCTGGGTCCATGAAGGGCATGGACCCGGTGGCGTTCGCCAAGAAGCTGCTCCAGCAGATGGACGGCGGCACCATGCCGGACATGGGCATGCACCCCTCGGACCAGGACGAGTCCGACGACTACGCCCCGATGGGCGCGGAGGACGCGAGCGACGTGTCCCATGAGGCCATGGAGCATGACCGCGTCCTCAAGGTGCTGTCTCGCCACGGCATCTCGGGCGACGACGCCGAGCGCATCGCCAGCGAAATCTGCTACCCCGCCGGCGAGGAGAGCTGACCCCATGCCGCTCTACGACTACCGCTGCACCTCCGGCCACGTCTTCGAGCGCATGCGCCCGTGGGCCGAAGACGGGGACCCGCACGCCTGCGCGGTGTGCGAGGTGGCGGTAGCGCGGCGAGTCATCCTCAAGGCGCCCCGGCTCGTGGGCCCCGTGTTCTCCGACGTGGAGAAGTTCGAGCGCGCGCTGCTCACGCCCCAGCAACGGGCGGCGGGAGTTCGCATCACGAGCCAGAAGGACATCGACCGCATCGAGCGGAAGCTGGGCATGAGCCGCGTGGACCCGTCGAGCCGCGCGTCGCGCGCCGTGATGGACGACCAGCGGGACGACGCGAGCGACCGCGCGCGTGCGTTCGCCGAAGGCGGGCACGCCGCCGTCATGGACCACAACGTGAAGACCGAAATGCAGGGTGCCCTGGGCTGGTCGGACACACGCTACAGCCAGTGGAAGGAGATGAAGGATGCTGCCGATGTCCGGATCGCAAGCGGAGCCGCCGCCCAGCACGTCGAGCCTGTCGGGCCTGTCCACGGATGAGTTGCTCGCGACCATGAAGGCGCGTGCTGAGGAGGTGTCTGCCATGGCCAAGAACCCGTCGCTGGTCCCCGGTGGCCCCGACTCCGAGATGCCGATGGGCGCCAAGCCCGACGCGACTACCGCACCCCCGAGGACGCCGGCGCCGGTGCTCGCGTCTGACCCGTCCCAGATGGCGGGCGTGTCCGAGACGCTGGTGAGGGAAGCCACGGCCGCCCTGGCGGACGCGGGGCTCCTGCCCATGGCCGTGAACCAGCTGGACGAGGACGTGATGGCGCTCCTGGAGAAGGTGGCCGAGGCCACTTCGCCGGGGCTGTTCGACCTGTCCGACGAACAACAAGTCGAGGAGCTACTCCGTGGAATCGCTGATGGAACCATCCCCGTCCCTGCCGCCGCTGCCCTCAACCAGCAGCGCGCCGGAAAGCCAGCCGTACCAGATGCCCTCGGTGGCCTCGGAGCCGGATCCCTCGGAGCACCCGTCCCCGGAAGCGGAGGCGGCGCTTTCGACCCCGGCGCCATCTTCTGACTCCACCGTAGAGGTTCCCACTTGGGCGTCGCTGGACGACGTGCAGGTGGACCAGCTGCCCGAGAACGTGCGGAGCTACGTCGAGCAGGTGCTCGGACTCGCCCGCATGCAGCACGCTGGCCAGGAGAACGCCCAGCAGGCGCTCAAGCAGAGCAAGGACTACTTCGACCAGCTGGTCCAGCAGCTCGAAGACGCCGGCGTCACTGACGCGGCGCCGTTGGCTGAGCGAATCGCCGCGCAGGACGCCACTCTTACGGTCTACGCGCAACAGGCGGCGCAGTCCGCATGGGTCGCGTTCGAGGCGCGGAACCCCTACTACCTGACCCTGCCGCCCGCGACCCGCGAGCTGTTCGCCCAGCTTCTGGAGCGCAACGGCTTCGAGGACGTCTGGGAAGGACGCAACTACGTCGAGAAGCTGGAGGACGCGATGAAGTTCGCGCTCTACCGCACCGGCGTGCAGGTTGCGCCCGCGACGGCTACGCCCTCCGCATCGGCGCGCATGCTGCCGCCTGTCTCCACGCAGCCCCGTGACAACGGGGTCGCCCGGAGGCAAGCGGCGGTCGCCAGCGGCGAGTCGGGCGGGGGACTCCCCGTTCGGGCGATTGACGAACTCTCGTGGGACGAGGTACTCGGGCGCCACGATCACCTGCTTCGCAAATAGCACAGTCCCACCGGAGAGAACGCCATGGCGCTTCTGGAATACGCGAACTACACCGTCCCCGACGTCGTCAAGAAGTCGATCATCTCGTTCTTCAACCGCGACCCGCTCATGAAGGACCTGACCAACCGGAACAAGATCCGCCGGTCGGGCGGCACGAACGTGCGCGTCACCCGCGTGAAGGGCAAGCACTCGGACATCACCGAGATCAACGCCTCGAACATCTCGGTGCCCCTCACCAAGTACGAGACCACCGCCACCCTCACGGGTGACTGGACCAAGTACATCAAGCCGGTCATCCTCCCGCACATCGACCGCGACCGCATGCAGTCCCGCGAAGACCTCAAGCGATTCGTGAAGGACAACACCGACGCGGCCATGATGACGTTCCACACGGACTTCATGCGCCAGCTCTACATGGGCTCGGTGGCCAGCCTTCCCGGGCTCGGCACGCTCAACGGCTTCAAGACCGGCCTCACCAGCACGGGCTTCGAGAACGGCGCGCTCCGCTTCCAGACCCCCACCAATCAAGCCGCGTCGGGCCTCTCCTACCTCGGGCAGACCCGGGTGCAGGACACGGTGGACTTCGTGGACAACTACTTCAACCAGTTCAAGGACCATACCGGCATCGGTACGGACTTCCTCAAGACTGCGGAAGAAGTGAAGATCACGGCCGACACCTACGCGCAGGACGAGGAGGGCATCAGCCTCGGCATCCTCTCCATCGCCGACCACGTCAAGCTGGGTGAGGAGGTTCGCACCTACCCCGGTACGGCCGGCGTCACCGCCGCGCTCCAGTACAGCGTGGACGACCTGGAGAAGGGCCGCGCCCACCCGACGGTCTACGTCGCCAACGGCGTGCGCTACTACGCGAACCGCTGGATGTCCGACCTGGGCATCAACTCCGGCGCGACCAGCACCGAGCACGTCTACCTGCTCAACCCCAACGGCATCGAGTTCTGGGTGAACGCGAACAACGACTTCCGGGTCACCAAGTTCACGGACCACCTGGAGACCAGCAACTACGACGCGGACGTGGCCTACATCGTCCTCGAAGCGCAGTTCTGCGTCCCGAACCTGCTCATCCAGGGCTGCGCCGCGAACATCTAAGTTCGCGGGGCTTACGGGGGCGCAGGGGATGAAACCCTTGCGCCTTCGTCGCATCTACCCTTTCACTTCTGGTCGGAGTTTCCCATGGCCGTCAGCAACACTATCTCTCTCTCGGGCGTCACCGAAGTCACCACCGTCGCCCCGGGCCCCGTCGGGCAGCGTCGCGAGGAGCAGAACGTCACCTACGGGTACCGGATGCTGCGCCTCGTTCGGAACACCTCGGCCGCCACCATCGCGGCGGGCTCGACCGTCGCCTTCGCGTCCGGCTCCAGCCTCAACGTCGCCCTCGCCGGCGCCGCTGTGCTCAAGCAGACCATCGCGGGCATCACCCTCGTGGCCATCCCGGTCAACTACTACGGCTGGGCCGTGTACTCCGGCGACTGCCTCGCCATCGCCGACGGCGCAATCGCTGCGGCGAACGTGCGGCTCCGCGTGGTCAACGCGACCGGCCTCACCCCCGGCCGCCTCGATGACAACGCCGCCGCCGTGGGCGAGGACGAGTTCTTCGCCCTCGCGCTCGGCACCGCCGCCGGGGCGGGCAGCACGCTCTCGGTGCGCGTCTCCGGTCTCGTGTAGCTCGACCGCTTCGCGGTCCTTCCTCGACGCCCCCATGGTCTATGGCCATGGGGGCGTTGCCCTTTGGCGCAACGCGGCTGCGCACCATAGAGAACGCCCAGTGGGGTACACGCGATGCACTTGGCCGACCTCCGCGAGGCTTTGCGGATCAAGACGAGCTACCCGGAGCGCGGCGCGACGGGCACCGTGCGCCTCAACAAGGCGTTGAACTACGCCTTGCGGCACATCTGGGGGGAGATGCCGGAGGCCTTGCTCAAGGAGCAGACGCGCTTCATGCTGGAGCTGCCGGTGTCCGTGAGCACCGTCCGCATCCACATGGACGACCGCTTCACCTGGATCCTCACCGCTACGACCTCGCAGCTGGCGACCAACGGCACGCTGAACGCGCGCAGCTTCGAGGTGCAGAAGAACGGCGTGTGGGTGCAGCACCGGATCCGCGAGGTCCGCCGCGATGTCGTCGTTGTGGACGACCCGTCGAAGCCGGAGACGCGGGACATCATCATCGTGGACAAGCCGTGGACCAACAACACGGACGTGAACATGCCCTACCGCATCTACACCGACGCCTACCCGTACCCGGGCGACGTGCAGAAGGTGCGGTCCATCGTCATGCGCCCCGAGTCCGAGCCCCAGGAACTGCCTCTGTCCGTGCACCCGGAGGAGATGACCCGCATCCGCCTCGGCTACGGGTGGCGCAACCAGGGGCGCATCGAGCTGGCCGCGTCGGGGGAGTTCTTCCAGCTGGTGCCCCCGCACTACACGCCGACGCTCTCGGTGGCCGGTGATCAGCCGAACCCGCTCCGATGGGGCTACGACGCTACGGGTGTCGAGCGCGGCGCGGCGTTCGTGGGCCGGCGCTACGGCGCCGCCGGGACGTTCAGCTACATCGTGTGCCACGGGTGGGGGCGCCTGCCGGGGCAGTTCATCGGCGTGGTGGACCCGGACACGAACCCGGACGTGCTGGGCGAGCAGGCCGGGCGACTGGCCCCGTTCTACATCAGCGGGCCGTCCATCGCGTCCGCGCAGGCCACCACGACGTGGGGCGGCGGGTGCATCCAGATCGCGCTGCCGGACATCGGCTACCAGCACAGCAGCACGAACAACGCGACCATGCCGTCCTACCGGCGCGCGGGGATCGAGAAGTGGATCTTCCGCGCGCGCCATGCGACCCAGGGCGTGGCGGCAGGGAACAACGCGCATGTGACCGCGCTGGAAGCCGACGGCGTGTACTACCTCTGGAAGGTGGTGGACGGCACGACCACGACCGCGCTCGACAAGGGCGACGGCGACCCCGTGGAGCGGAGCTACCCGCTCAAGGACTTCCATGGGCACATGCACATCCGGTTCGACAAGGCGCCGGTGGCGGCGGACCCCGTGCTCCTCTCCGTGGTGCGTCGGCCCCCGACGCTCTCCTACGACACCGACATCCCGCACATCCCTCCCGAGTGCACGGACGCGCTGACCGAGCTGGCCGCCGCGTACCTCCTGGGCGACCGGGACGGCGCGCTGGACCGCAAGAACGCCTACTACCTGACCTACCAGACCTACATGAACACCCTTCGGCGCAACTACAACTTCCCCGGATTCTCGAAGGGGTCGTTCGGGGACGGGCTCAGCCCGCAGCGCCAGGGGATGTTCATTGGCGGCCCCATCCGGAGTCCGTGATGTCCTTCCGAAACTTCCGTGGGCGCACCATCGGTGCGGCGAAGGTGGTGGCCGAGGGGCCGATCTCGGACGGGTCCGCCGCGCTGGAGATCCACAACTGGCGGCTGGACGAGCAGGGCGTGCTGGACAGCACGTTCCGACTCATGCCCTTCATCCCGAACGAGTGGCGGTCGGGGTCCGCCGTGCCGCTCGCGTTCCAGGCCGGCGTGGTCGGCATGGGCTTCGTCCGCATGTTCGGGGAGACCCCCGAGATTCTGTTCCTCAGCTACCCCTACTCGGTGGGCAACGCGACGGGGGGCTCCGTGTGGCGCTACACCCCGTGGCGCCGTGGTGTGGGCGGAACGAACCCGGGGCTTGATGCCCAGGTGTACTACCCGCGCGCGGGGCTCGCGACCCAGGACGTGCGGTGTCAGTCGAAGCTGCGCTACCCCCCGCAGGTGCAGTCGGTGGGGAACCGGCTGTACTTCACGTTCTGCGACGGGGGTGGCGCATGGGTATGGGACGGCGTGCGCTGCCGCCTCTTTGGATACACGGCGGCGCCCTCGGCCCCGACGGTCGAAGGCCCCTCACGGTTCAGCCTGGAGAGCCCCAACGGGGGTGGGTTCAGCGTGCGGGGGCGTATCGGGAACAGCGACGCGTCCTTCACGACCTCCGACAACAAGACGGCCCCGACATCCATCACCACGGGCGGCATCGACGTGGGAAGCTGGCAGTACGCGGTGGTCTGGGAGAACTGCGACGGCGCGTACTCCCCGACCTCCCCGATGTCCGGGCCCGCCACCATCCGGGTGCAGATGGCGGACCCGACCAAGGAGGGCGGGCAGGTGGAAGACCTGACCCGCAAGTTCCGCCTCTCCTCGATCCCCGTGGGGCCCGTAGGCACGCGCGCCCGCGTGCTCCTGCGCACGCGCAACCAGCAGCGCCTCCCGGCGGGCGACGACGGCTCGCCCCGCTTCCTGACGCGGCTCCCCAACAACGTCGGGCCCGAGTGGGTGGACGACATCCCCGACGGCGAGCTGGGCCCGCTCTGGGAGACCCGCGTGGCTGTCCCCGTCGGGGTCTACTTCATGCGCTTCTTCTCCGGGTCGATGTTCCTTATGCGGAACGATGGGCACCCGTCGCGCGTCTGGTGGTCCGAGCAGGGGAACCTCAATGGCCCCACGCCCGAGAGCTTGATGCAGGGGCACTACCGCGACGTGTTCCCCGCCACCGGCCCGATCATGGCGTCCATGAGCACGCGGACGACCACGACGCAAGAGCCCCCCGCCATGCTCATCTTCAAGGAGGAAGCTACCCATTTCGTCACGGGAACGTACCCTGACTGGACGTTCGGGACGCTCCACACAACGGCCGGGTGCGCCGGGCCGGGGCTGGTGCAGCTGGGGGGCGACGGGTCCGTCATCTGGTACGGGTCCAGCACCTTCTGGCGCATGGACCCGGAGGGGCGCATCCAGGACATCGGGGCGCCGCTGCGCCGCAAGCTGCGGCGGATCAACACGCGCGTCGCCGAGTACGGCGTGTCCTGGGTCGATCCTCGCGCCGGCGAAGTGGTCTTCGCCCTGCCCTACAAGGACAGCGCCGTGAATAACTACCAGTTCGTCTGGGACTGGCGCATCGGGGGCTGGCGCACGCGCTCTGACCTCATCGTCACGGCGGCGCTGCCCGTCCCGGGGACCGAGCTGGTGCTCGTGTCCGGGTCCTACGACGGGAAGACGAACGTGTGGGTCTACGGGCGCGGCTACCCCAACTACGCCGTGACCCAGCCGCTCGCGATCTACCGCACCGGGTGGGCCACGTTCGACCGGCCCGGGAGCCCGGGCATGCACGGGGCGTTCAATGCGCACGACCTCATCCTGACCATGGAGGAGCGGTCCTCGGGCACGGCCACGCTGCGGCTGTACCAGGACTGGTCGCTGGACACCGCGATCAACACCGAGACCGTGCCGCTCGTTCATCCCGAGAACGACAACGTGCCGTTCTACGCGAGCGCGCGCTACGGCACCGGGGTGTGGCGCGAGCGCCGCGTGTTCCACCAGCGTGCGGCCATCGACGTGCCGTCTGCGTCCACGCTTGTTGCGGAGATTGCCGTGCAGGGCGCCATGGCCCTCGTGTCTATGGATATGTACGGTCCCCAGGTCGCCCTTCCGGGTAGCCGCACCCCCGCCGCCGAGTAGCCCATGTTCTTCCCGTTCGGTTCTGCCTCGGGCGAGGTCATCGACCCCGACCTCCTGGCCCGCGAGTTCACGGAGGCCGCCGCCGCCGCCGGGGACACCAACCAGTGGAACTGGATCCGTGATGCCCTCGCGGTGTCCAAGGCCAAGTTCATCGGGAAGGACCTCGTGAACGCGCAGCAGACCTTCGTGGCCTGCGACCTCCAGTCCGTCCAGGGGGCCGCGCCGATTCTGCCCGACACGGTAGGCGCGGATGTGAACCTGTGGAAGGTGCCGTTCAAGCGCGGGTATTCCACCATCGGGGAGGGCACGCCCTCCGGGGGCCTGACGCTCACCTGGGAGACCGAGTACCCCGAGCTGGTCATGGTCGTGCTCTCGTACCAGTACGTCCGCGTGCCGTCGTTCACGGACATCACCTTCGTGCCCGCGCTCACCTACCGCTTCCAGGGGCGCATCCAGGTGGATGGCGCGGTCATGCCGGGCACCGGCCCGTTCGGCATCCCGGCAAACGGGAACTTCCGCACGTCAGGGTACGCGCCGTCCGCCGCCGCCATCAGCGTCGTGTGGATCGGGGTGCTGCCTGCGGGTGCGCACGTCGCGGAAGGCGTCGCCGGGCAGGCCGACTGGGCCAAGATGGAGCCCGTGACGGTGAGCACTGGCGCCAACAAGATGAAGATTGCGGACTCGGCACCTGTGGAAGGCGTCTGCGTCGGAAACCGTAGCCTCCTCGTCGTGCGCTTCCCGCGCGGCACTCCATTCCAAGGGTAAGCCATGGCCGTCAACCCTCCGAAATCCGGCGACGTCATCACCGCCGCGTCCATCACCAGCATGTACGAGACCGTGCGCGCCATCGTGAACGCCCAGAACGAGGACACCGTGACGCGGGGGACCTTCGGGGCCCAGCATGCGCCCAGCATCTTCCTCCAGGCCGAGTTCCTGGAGAGCACCACGCTGGAGACCATCTCCGGCCCCTTCGGCTTCGGCACGGGCACCACGTTCGATGAGGCGACCACCTACGCATCGTGGCAAGACTTGGCCTCGTACAGGCTGGACAACGCCGGAGCCGGCTACCAGCTGTCCCCCGGCTACGTCCTCATGTTCGCGTCGATCCGATGGAGCGCGCACTCGGTGTTCGCGACCACGAATCCGCCGATCCGGCAGGAGCTGTGGTTCAACTTCCACTACACGATCAACGGCATCCCGTACAAGCTCCCGCTCCACAACCGGATGCTCCGCAACTTCTCGGACGTTGCCGATCTCTCGCCGGTGACGCTCGACCAGAACTGGCCCCAAGAAGCCGAGGAGACGGTGACGTGGTGGACGTTGCTGGACGCCCGTGCCTTGAGCCCGTTCTTCTTGTTCAAGATGGGGGTGCTGAGCACCAACCAGCGCGCGACCGGGAACGACACCCGCGACTGCTCCTTGCCGAATGGGCTAATCGGGTTCGTCAACTTGTACGGGGGATAGGCCATGGCGCTCAACGCGATCACGCTCATCGGCCCGACCGTCGATGCCACCGAGGTCTATGCCAAGGCGATCTACGCGCCGGGGACGGTCTACCCCTTCCAGACCTTCGAGGCCCTGCACGGGGGCCTGACCAGCGGCGAGTACACGGGCGTGGACGGGAGACTGCCCGCGTGGGCGGCGCAGTACGGCACGTTCGCGCAGGCCCAGTACAACGGGTTCGACCAGCCCGAGTACGTCTACGCGGCGCAGCTGGGCGGGGGCGGCACGCTGGGCACGACGATTGACGAGCGCGTGGTCCTCCAGCAGCTGACGGCGGACGTGTTCATCCCCTGGGACGCGTCCGTGGTCCTGTTCGGCGTCCAGGCGTTCTTCTGCCAGGACGCCACGAACTGGGACAAAGACATCACCACGGCGCTCAAGCGCGAGTGGTGGGACTACCGAGTCGAGTTCGGGGGCACCAACTTCCCCGGCCTGTACGGGCGGCTCTCTGCGGGTCGCGGGTCCACGGACGAGCCGACCGTCGATCCGCTCACGGATGACCCGGGCTTCAACTCCGAGGTGCGCTGGCGGTTCGTCTCCAAGTTCGGCATGGCCAAGGCCGTCCAGAAGGGGCACAACCGCGTGCGCGTGAGCGTATGGACCACGGTGCGCGCACCCGATCAACTCAACGCGAAGGTCGTGGTGCCCACCGGCGGCGTCTGGATCCTGGCGATCCGTTAGGAGCTTCACATGATCCCATGGGTAGAAATCATCAAGCAAGTGATCGCGACGGGCATGGCCATCGCGCAGGCCGCGCCCGGCCCCATCGAGAACCGCATGCGGAAGCAGCTCAAGGCGGACGAGAAGCGTCTGGCGGGCGGCGGCGGGGGCTACGCCGAGGGCGCGCGGCAGGCCCAGATGGCTGGCGTCGCCAACACCGTCCAGGCCCAGCAGCAGCAGGCCCTCGCGCAGCTCGCGCGAGGTAGTTCCGCTGGTGGCGGCGAGTCGGGCATGGCCGCCATGCGGCAGGCGGGTGTGCTCACGGGAAGCCAGATGGCCATGCAGCGCGGGGCATCCGACGTGCGCGCCGCTGACCTCGCGTACCGCGACAGCCAGATGCAGCAGTTGCTCCAGCGCCAGATGGCGCTCGCGGCCATGGGCAAGGCGCGCAAGGACGCGGCCATCAAGACGAAGTCCGATGCCGTCATTGGGCAGAACGGCACGGGCATGGGCGACATTACGGGGCAGGGGATGGCTATGGGTGGCGTGCAGCGCGGCACCGACGCAGCCAACGTGTCTGATCTCACGGCGCAGGGGGGTACGGTATGAGCCTGTTCAACTACCTGGGTGGCTTCGCCGTCGCCCGACGCATGCCGGTGCAGTACGAACGCGACCCCGCGAGCGAGAACGCGTTGCGTCTCCAGATCATCAAGAGCATCGCGGAGCTGGAGAAGACCAAGACCGACATGAAGACCTCTGTGCTAAGCGCGCAGACCGACCGCTTGAAGGCGGCGGCGTCCGGCTACGCGGACGCGCTCAAGGCCGCCACGGACATCGTGGGATCCCAGGCGAGCACTGCCGCCGCCAAGGCGAACTTCCTGGAGAACCTCACGCGCGACCACGCCAGGGTGACGGGGACCATCGCGGCGGGGGCGGCCGACCCGAAGTTCACCGAGAAGGCGGCGCCGGAGATCCTGATCATGCGGAACGGCGCCGTGAGTGCGGTGGCCAGCCCGCTGAGCGAAATGTACAAAGCGGCCGCGCCGCTGGTCGCGCAGCTCCAGGGCCCCGCCCCCACCCCCGGGGACATGGGCGGCGACGACGCCCGCGCGCAGGCGCTGAAAGACCTGGGCGACATGTACATCGCGCAGGCCATCACGAACCCCACGACGGGAATCCTCCCCAAGTCCCTGGAACTGTTGAGCGGGTCAGACAAGACCATGGTGGGCGCGAACGCAGCGCACATGGCCTCCGAGGGAGCCTCCGCGTGGGCAGAGGCAGTCAACCAGCTGGAGCTGAGCCCGGAGGACAAGCAGGTCATCTACGGGCGCGGCGCCGCGAAGATCCTGACCGGCATCTACACGCAGACGGAGCTGAAAGCGCCGGGGGTCCTCGACTCGCGCGCGGCGACCCAGGCCGATGCGCTCGCCGACATGAACGCCCGCACCGCGAAGGGCCTGCGGGACCTGTCGGTCGGGCAGAGCAAGGCGGGGAAGGAGGCCGAGCGTCGTCTGTACGCGGCGCTGGAGCAGATGACTGGCGGGGAAGACCCGTTCGCGGCGATGCAGGTGGCCAAGCAGCGGCTGGGCGAGTTCCCCCCGCTCCCCGCCGGCGCGACTCCGGAGCAGGCGGCGGCGCACGCCAAGGCATACGAGACCGCGTTGGAGGGCTCGCTTCGGAGCGTGAACAGCACGGAGCGGTTCGCCTACCGCTTCGACACCATGCCGGTCGGCGCGGACATCACCGCGCTCCAGAAGAAGCTCTACACCCAGCTGGAGGAGGTCGGCAAGGTACGCGTGGACCCCATGACGGCCGCCACCCGCGAGTTGCGCGCGTCCGTGGGCGACGAGAAGTGGGCCCAGTGGCGCAAGCAGAGCGGATCCGGGAGTGACGAGGAGGCCGCGCGCCGCGCCGTGCGTCGCTCCGAGGCGTTCGGGCGTCTCCGGGACGCTGGCCCGGAAGGCATGCGCACGCGCGAGACCACGGGCCCCCAGCCGACCTCGCGCGAGCGGGACGGCAGCACCCCCACGACGGCACCCGCTGACGACACGGCATCCGCGCCCCCGCCCGTCAAGCAGCCGGCGCCGAAAGCAGCCGCCGAGCAGGCTCCCGTCGAGGACGACGCCCCCGCCACCGTGTCGAAGGTGCGCGACACTCCGCGCATTTCCCCGGCCGCGTCGAGCGAGGAGCTGGCCGCACTCGCGATGGGGACGGACGTGACGGGCTCGCGCCCGTCCACGTTCGGCTCGGGCGAGACCATGGCCGCGCGGCTCGCGCGGCTCGCGCGGGAGTCGGGGCAGCTCGGCTGACAGTAGCTCCATGGGGCATGGGGAGGGGGCAACCGGATAAGCGTCCGCATGGCCACTCCCCCGCTTCCCGCCGCTCCTGTGTTCACCGACACCCGCGTCGGCGCTGTGCCCGTGTGGGCGCCCACGTCGGATGCGCTGGCCCGGCCGGTGATGCTGACGGACCCGCCGGCAGGCACGAAGGTGCGGTTCGACGTTCCGAATCTGACCTATGACACCCCGGCGGGTGTGGGGCTTGGCCGGGCGCGGCTGGACCCGGCGCTCGGGGCCAAGATGTTCGCGCGCACCGGGAAGATGGCCCCCGCCGACATGCTGGCGACACGCGAGAACCTCTACTCCGCTGTGAACGGGCGCCCCCCGGTCGTCACGGTCGAGGAGATCCAAGAGTCCCAGGACCCCAGCTGGTTTGAGACGCTGGCGGGGCCGCTCGAACCCTTCACATACCTCTGGCGCGGCACGGCATGGCTTATGGCGCATGCGGCATCGGCGCTCCCCGACGCGGGAACCTCTGCGGGTGACGTGCTCCAGGAGGCGGCCGGCTACGCCGTCACGCCGCTGCGCCTGCTGGCAGGGAGCGCACGCGAAGATCGGTTCCGCCCGAAGTACGGCGGGGGCACCGGCTTCACGGCCTTGCAGTTCGGCGTAAACACCACGCCGTCCGCCGAGTACTCGGAGGCCTTGCGCCCCATCGGCGAGCGCGCCTACAAGGTGTTCGCGGAGGGAGACCCCATCTCGGGCAACGCCTTGACCAAGGCGTGGGCGAACACGCCGGGGACGTACTTCACTAGCGTCTCGCGTCCGAACATGGACGAGGTCATCAACCGCGTCATCTCCAAGGAGGAGGCACGCAGGCTGTCCGGCCTCGCACCGGCAAACTCGACGGACCAGGGCATGCTGGAGTCGCTGAGCACCGACACGGGGCGCGCCATGGTCGCGCTCGGACTGGAGCTGATCACGGATCCGCTCATGTTCATGGGCGGGGCATCGGGCTCGAAGGTCGTGCGCCTGGGCGAGGACGGCTACCGGATCAACGCGACGGGGATGCGCGCGGCCGAGGCCGTGACGAAGGTGACGGGGCTCACCGCCGAGGAGGCGGCGAAGGTCGTCGTGCGTTCGGGGCTCGCGGCGGGTGCCGAGACGGACGCGGCCCGCGCGATCTTGGTGCAGGCCGAGGTGCGCGCCGCAGGTGCGGCGTCCGCCGCGCGAACCCGCGCTGCTGCCATCCGGGCGGGGAAGTCCGACCCCATGAAGGCCATGCTGGAGCTGGCCGATGACGCCGACGCCAAGCTCGCCGCCCTCAAGGCGGGGCTCGCGGCGAGGGCGGGAGAAGACGCGGCCAAGGCGGCGTCCATCGCCGAGGAGCTGACGCGCGCCGAGGAAGGCACCCGCGCCATGCGCGCTCGCGCCACGATCATCGCCGCGTCCCCGCGCTCGGCGGCGCGGCGCATGGAAGCCATGGCGCGGGCTGCGGAGAAGACGGCGGTGGCCGAGGAGACGTTCGCCGCGTCGGTGCGCGGCGTGCTCAAGGCGGCCGAGACCGAGAAGCTGGTGGCGCAGCCGTTCCTGGCCGGAGCCAAGGGCTTCAAGGGCCTGCGGACAGGCGCGATGGTACGCAAGCAGGGCTCGCTCGCGCTGCATGTCCCGTTCGGTGAGGAGACGCTGGAGCTGCTGCCGCGCGCCTGGGCCCGCGCTGCCGTCAAGCCTGTGGCCGCGCTCGGGAAGGTGAGCGGGGATCTCCTTGCCCCGTACCGGATCGGCGAGCTGGACGTGAAGCTGACGCGTGCCATGCAGAAGGGGAGTCACGTCCTCACCGCGCTGACGCCGGGCGAGACCATCGCGTGGGCCGCACAGAAGCCCTTTCAGAAGGCCAACGACGTGTACCGCCTGACGCACGACATCATCGCGCAGGTGTTCGGCACGCGGTTCGTGCAGCCCATGGCCATGCGGATGTCCTACCTGCTGGACCCCACCCATCTGTCGAACAGCAGCGAGCTGTATCCGACCGCGCGGGTGATGTTCGGCAAGTGGGTGCGCCTGCCCGAGGTCGCGCCCGAGTTGTGGGGGGCGTACCAGAACTCCCTGGATCACTTCTTCCAGCACGTCGCGTCCAAGGACCAGTTCCTCAAGCGAACCATGGCGTCCGTGGTCGAGAAGGCACGGGCGCTCGCGCGCACACGCAAGGCCCTGGCGCTGGCGGGCAAGGGTCCTGCCGAGCACGCGGTGCACGACTACGACGCCTACCGTGTGGTGTTCGAGGCGGTCGAAGCCATCGAGTCGGGCGCCGGTGTCCTCGTGCCGGGCGCCGGGCGCTACCGGCCGGACCTCGCCGCCATGCTGCCCGAGGTGAAGGCGCTCCTCAAGTCCATCGCGGACGAGTTCGGGCAGGACCAGGAGGACATCGCGCAGTCGCTGGCGGCCATGGCTCGCTTCCTCCAGGGTGACTCCGAGCTGGGCGGCATGCTGTCCAACGCCATGGACGAGGTCACGCGCGAGGCGTCCGCCGTGTCCCAGAAACTGGGGCGCACGAACGAGGTGCTCGCGCGCAACGCGGCGGTGCTGGATGCCCGCGCCCGATGGCTGGACCGCGCCATTGGGGACATGGACCCCGTGAAGCTGGGCACCTTCCTGGAGCGGGTGCTCACGAAGTCCGGCGAGAAGGCCATCACCCCCCAGGTGCTCCGCGCTGCCATCCTCGCGACGGTTGGCGGCGACAACGCCAAGGCCCAGGACGTGCTGCGACGGGTGGCCCAGGCCTACGGCAAGTCCACGCCCGCCGAGGGCGTGACCGTCCTGGCCGGGATGCTCACCGGCTACCGCGCCGGGTCGCCGGGCATGACCGTCGTGACGGCCATCGAAACGCTGCTCAAGGACACCAACGAGTTCGTGGCCCTCGCGGAGAAGTTCGCCGGTGGTCAGATGTCGCTGGTCCAGGAGGCCGAGGTCATGGCGCGCATGTCGCGCCAGCTGCTCATGGTGGAGCTGGCGAACGCGCGCGCCATCATCGGCGACCAGCACATGCCCAAGCTCATGGTCATGGCGGGATCCCTTGACAACGCGAACCTCGTACCGGCGCTCATGCAGGCGACGGGGCGCACCGAGGCCGAGGTGCACGTCGCGCTGGGGAGCATGCTGCGCGTCGAGCAGGCGGCGAAGCTGCTGGCCCAGGTCGCGCCCAAGAAGGCCGAGGCCCTGGCCGAGGCGTTGCGCGCGTTGGGCGTCCCCGACCTCGCCAGCACGGAGCTGCGCGCGGCGGCTGCTGCCGGGCTGGATGCGCGCGTCACCGAGGACCGACTGCGTGCCGTGATCGAGAGCGCGGGACCGGACGCCGAGAACGTCATCTTCACGCGCATGCTCGCGCTCGCGTCCGCGAAGGGAGAGAAGCCCGACGCCGAGACCCTCACGGCGCTCCGCGACGCGGCGGCCAAGCTGGTCGCGTCGGCGCGTGAGGTGCGCACGGCCCCGATCTTCCCGGCGGGGGCGCGCGTGACGGCCACCACCCGGGCGCACGCCGAGGCCGTGACCGCCGCCGAAGCGGCGAAGGTTGACATGGAGGCGGCGGTGGCCGCCGCCAAGGGCGTGAAGGAGGGCCCTGTGGACGTGGCGGAAGCGGTGCGCGTGCAGCGCGAAGCGCGCGACGCCGCCCAGGCCAAGTGGGACGCGCTCAACGCGCCGGAGCCCATGCCCCTGCCGCCTGCTCCCATGCCCGCTGGCCCGGTCCCGCCGGGCCCCATGCCGCTGCCGGTCGGGACCGTGGACACGAAGGCCACCCGGCTCGCGGCGGCCCAGCAGGCCAAGCTCATCAAGTCCGTGCACGCCCTGGAGATGGGCAAGGCCACCAAGGGGGACATCGCCCGCATCGTCTCCGAGGGTGGCGCGGGGATCATCGAACGCCACGCCACCGCCACCGGCCCCGACGTCCAGGGCATCATCACGGATCTCGGACTCCAGGAGGCGTACTTCGGCCG
>Ga0181357_1000150_pt1 | contig 23255 bp, 29 predicted proteins | sample Fa13VDMM110DN_FD_130094 | JGI IMG/M metagenome (GOLD analysis project Ga0181357, IMG submission 130094) | Freshwater viral communities from Lake Michigan, USA - Fa13.VD.MM110.D.N | ecosystem: Environmental > Aquatic > Freshwater > Lake | place: USA: Michigan | collected 2013-09-24 | reverse complement strand
ACTTCTGGATACTTTACTCTAAGATCTTTTAGATACTGTTTTACTTTATCTTCAGTGTAAGGATCACTGATATCAAACATGATTTGAGTATAGGTCTTTTGAGCCCTATTAGAAATAACTACTGTACTAAAATAAATACATACTGCGGTAAAGATAGCAGTACCAATAGTAACAAAAACATAACTTAAATTCTTCATAACTTTTATTTAGGTGAATAATTAATTAATATAAAGATAAAAAAAAGAGAGCAATTTTCCAACTGCTCTCTAATTTATTTTTTAATTATATGTTTAGCTTATTTATTTTTTTCAAAAATAGCTTCTATCAAATTATTAAGAGACAAATTGAAATCACCTACTAATTCAAGATCAATACCTAACTTTTCAGCTGTGTCTGATAAATAACGTTGTTCTTTACGAATTATTGCTTGATGTTTTTTTAATTCATCAAAATTAATAATTGCTTCGTTTAAAGAATTGATAGGCTCGATTCCTGCCAATGCTTGAAGTCTAAATGCTTCTTTGATTAATTGTTTTTTCATTTTTTAATAATTTATTATAAATATCTGAAAATAATAATAAACGAGCAACTAATACTCATCTTCAGAGAAGTCAATATCATCAAATGAATCTTCTTCTTCATACTTACCTTCCTCGATATTCTCGATAAAGCTTTCAACGCTGCTTATTAGATCGCATAAAGGAGTATCGACCATAATATAGAAGTCTGATGTTTCGTCTTCCGTGCAGTTATAATCAAAGTATTCATTACTAGAATCGTTCTGAATATCTTCTAACGTTAATAATATCCTTTTTAGGATAAGAGTTTTTTCTCTGTAATTTTTAACAGCCATTTTACTTATTAAATAAATCTAATACTTTTTTTAATCCTCCGTTAAGCTGATCGTTGATCATCTCCTCTTCAACCTGATGGTTTAGTTCAAGCTTTTGATCGAACATCCGGCTTAATTTTGTATACATATCAAAGTTTATCTCTAAATGATAGCTGTATTTATGGTTTGTAATCTCTAATAAAGAGTGCTGAAGGACAATATATAATCCTTTCTTCTCTATCTTTACCATTCTTTTATTAGCTACCGGCATTAGAATTAGTTCTACACTACGATCTCTTAACGCTCTCCTAAAGATAGAAGCAGCAGTAAGATGGATGTTAGTAGAAGGATACGCCTTGTCAGCGTGTAGATTTCTCCAAAATCTTGTAAACTTAATTTTTAATTTTCTCATAACCCTTTTCATTTTTTATTTATGTGCGTTAATAAATTGCTGTAATTGAGCTTTACCCATTATCCCAGTATGTCTTGCAACCTGTGTTCCGTTATTTAGTACTACTAAAGTCGGTACTGATCTTACTTGATAGGCTTCTGCCATATCTTTATTCTCATCAACGTTAATTTTGTTAATAGGTACGTTTAGTTCCTGAGATATAACATCTACGATAGGACCAAACATCTTGCAAGGACCACACCACGGTGCAGTAAAATAATTAATTGTTATCATATCTAAATATAGTTTATTTATTTGAATTTAGCAACTTTAATTTCCTTTTTAGGATCTTTTTTTGCAATCTCTTTTAGCTTATCAAATCTCTCATATGCTTTTAGGATCTTTGTAGCTGCATTTTCTAAGTAACGTTTTTTAATCATCATAATGTTTATAGTTTTGATATATATTCTGAACCATCATCTGATATGTCGTCAGATAGACCTAATGATTCAAAATGACTCTTATAGTAATCATCTAGTTCCCAATCTACAGAATTATCTTCTGCAGTTGGTGCCGTATAGTCTTCCATTGCCCTAACCTGCTTCTTATTATATATGTCCCCGATATATAAGAAGTAGCAATTATAGCAAATCATTTCCAGATTCTCTAGAGTCCAATCTGTCTTCTTGCCGTTCTTAAAATTAAGTAACAAAGGAACCTTTAAATCTATTACTCTCTTCTCAGCAAAGTTACATCTATTACATTCGTGAGTTAATAAGCCTTCATGTAATAATCTATTCTTTAGTTTATCTACTGAGTATGATTCTATAGACATACCCTGCTTTAATAGCTCTTGTAGTCTAGGTTGTTTACTCCCTGTTTCAGTTATCTTAGATATTCCTTTACCTGAAGGATTAGAATGGATATCAAATAAAGTTTTTCCTGTTTCCTGATCATTATACATCTTAGCATACATTCTATATGTAGGATAAGATACATTCAGATATCTAGCAGCAGCATGATTACTTAAAGTACTCTTCATGGCCTGTCTGATCTGCTGCTCAGTAAGCATTATGGAAGGTCTTCCGTTCATTTTACTTATCTAGCTCTGGATTAATTTTAATAATAATATTCCAAAGATCATATGGTGTTTCCATTAAAATAGGAGTACCGTTAGCATCCATTACCTCATTTATTGATCCGTCCGGATTAACTCTCTCCCATAAATAATAAGTTATAGCAGCGTAAGCATCGGAACCGAAATGCATTACCATTAATGAGTCTATGATTTGAAGGAAAGGTTCATCATAGGAGGAATAGTCTAATTTAAGATCGGCATATAATAGATCAGTACGATTAGTAACCTGCTCCATTCCTGTAATTATAGAAATAAATAGGTCTTTCTTCTGCTGCTTTTTAGTATGCTTCTTTCTTTTTACAGATGCAGATACATTTAGCATCTGGTCAATAGCATGCTTTATTGGATCAAGGGAATCGCTCATATCTTTAGTTTAGTATTTTTACGCAGTTTAATCTTAGACCTTAATGTAGTAAGATTTGCGCATTTCTCAAACTTTTCCTGCTTTTCATAATACTTAAAACAGCTATCAATCGCACTAACCCATTGATCTTTAGATAGTTCAACGTATTCTTCTGTATTATTAACTCTGAAAAGCTGGGCTGTGGTTTTTCTTTTAGATAGAGCATCTGATATACTAGCAGAAGTATGCTCGAATATAAATCTTTGAACTTCTTCTGATTCTAAAATAAAATCAGTTATGTTCTCGTCTATAGGGTATACGTTTAGTACAGGAATTATCCTTTCTTTTTTCTTTTCTACCATAACTTTAATATAAGAATATTATTTACCTCTAATGATTTTATTCATTATGAAGTCTGAGATAGAAGCCAGAGGTACAGTAAAGCCAATCTCTAAAGGGCTTCTAGGCTGTAAATCTCTATCTATCTGTAAGTTTGTAGCAGCAAATTTCTTTTGTAATATTACAGCAATCTTGTTAGCAGCATCACTTAACTTTCTAACATCTGTTTCTGTATTAACGGGAATAAATCTAATCTTTAATCCTCTTTTAGTTTCAGAGATATTAGTATCAAAATATACATTATACTCTTGACCCTCTAAAGATACTTTATAAGCCGGTTTAGGGACAATGCTTGCTTCTTGTAATTTCATTATATTTTTCCTTTTATATTAGATACTATTTGTACTATTTCTGTACCTTTAATACCTCCTAATGCTCCTTCAATTGCTTTAATAATTGCTGAAGAAGGTGATAGTACTGTACTAACTGCATTTCCAGCTGCAAGAGCTAGAATAACAGCATATAATATTTTAGCTGTTGTTTTTAATTTATCTTTATCTACTTCACCATCTACACTCCAAACGTTTTTAGCTATTCCTAATTTCTTAACAGCAAATTCAATTGCTGATAAATAATATCCTTCCCATTTATGAGCTACTTTACCTAACGTTCCAGCTATTTTACTTTCTTCGTCTCCAGTAAATGCTTTAGAGATATATCCTACTGCTTTACCAATCCATTCTAATATTTTAGGAGCAGCTAATAATCCACTAACTACTAGTCCGGTAACGCTTTCATTAAGATCTTCTTCAAGCTCTACTCCTTCTACTTCGTCTAGATCTTTTAGAGCTGATAGACCTTGTGATAAAGCTGCATCAGCATCATCTTCATTAACAGGTAATCCTGCTAACTCTTGTAATCTTCTAGCTTCTAATATTAATTCTGACATATTCTTTATATTTTAATATAAATATCTAGTTACCTACTTTGATTAGACTTTCTTCATAACTCTTCATATCATTAATAGTTATGTTAAATATATCTACTTGAAACTTACCTATCTCTCCTGATTCATGTATAATATCTGATATGTTCTGAAGTATGATAAATGATTCTTGAGTTATTAGTTTTGCATCGAATTCGATTATAATATCTCCTTGTGGAGTATTAAATTTTTTATCAAAAATCTTTTTAGTTAAATCATAAGTAGTATTATCTTTTTCTTGAGGTATGTATTGACTTGTCAGGTACTGACCATTATCGTCGATATAAATTTTATCAGACCAAGGTTCTAGATTTGCAAGTGCAATAAAGTCACAATTATTAATAACTAAAGTTTTATTATATCTTTTATGATGAATAGACTTTCTAAATCCCCATTTTCTAATATAATTTCTATTAGAGTTTCTTTCAGATTCTTCATAGTCATTATTAGCACGAGATGTTTTACTTACGAAATGATAAACGTATGCTGAGGATACCTTATGCTCAAAACCGCGTATCTCATATCGTAAATGCAGGTCATCATCTGAGCACCACATTGCTGGAGGTGAGAAGGTTGTATCGTCTAACTTTATATAATCTTCTTTATAACATCCAAAGAATAACTGGGAGCCTCCATCAATTAATTCTTCTTCATAACTTAATAAATTAAATTTCTCTTTATCAAATGTATCTAGATCAGTACCGCAATCAACTAAAACTTTACCAGGATATAGGTCATGAAATATAGGAGGTTCGACTCTTGTATAGCTTGTTATTCTGCCTTTAACAATATGCTTATCCATCGTTTCTATAAAGCCTGGTGATAGGATCATGTCATTATGTAGCAATATAATCTTTTCACCTGATGCTTTAGATACCGCATTATTATAATTGGTTCCTAAGTTAACTTTATCATTTATTTCAATTATCACTTCAACTTTAGATTCATCAGGATATAACTCTCTAATGTTTTCTAAAATAGAATCAGTATAATTTTTATTTTTACTGGTAGTAGGTATAATTAATGATATCATGTTTTAGTTTTTAATTCCCCAAAAGAATAAATCACAGTGGTTTGTTTCAACTTCAAATTCATAACTAGAATAATTAGCATCAATATCAATACATTCTCTAATATTTTCTTCTGTTAGATTTTTATAGTATTCATTGTCCCAATTTTCTCTAACTACGTTAGGCATTGTTTTCCAATTAGCATGCTTTTGTTTACTTTCTTCTTCTAAAGATTTAGTACCGTGAACCGGCCGTCCTGTAGTAGCGCATGTAAATAAAAATAAACCTCCAGGTTTTAACAACCGAGTAATATTTTGGATAGTTTCTTTATAGAAAGGGTTATGCTCAAAGCATTCGCATGATATAACTACATCGTATGAATTATCAGGTGCATCATAGTCTTGGGCAGGACATACTATATCTACTCCAGGGCCTGGTCCTAGATCTAAACCTTGATAGTCACAATTATTAAAGAATACGTCTTCAGTTCCACAAACATTAAATGTTCCTACGCCTAATACTTTTTGATTCTCAAAATATTGCGGTAATTTTGATTTGATCTTATTTACGTAATCAAGCTGTTCTTTATGTGCCATCTTTTTATTTTTGGTTATATATTAAATTCTCTGTTTTTAAATCGTTAATATGTAGTTTAAATATATCTAATTCAAATGATCCTACCTCCCCGTCTTCTTTTATAATTTCTGATAATTGCTGAATTATATTAAAAGATTGCTGTGAAAGATCTACTGCATCAAACTCTACAATAATATCATTATTCTTTTTACTATTGAAAGGCTTAATTCTTTCTGATAGATTATAAGAAGTATTTTGCTGTTCTTTATCTAGATACTGAGTAGTAATTGCTAAAGTACTATCCTCAATATAAATGTTATCACACCAAGGTTCTAATACTTCAAGCACATTAGAGTTACAGTTCTTAACTACAAATCCTATATTATACTTGGTAGGTGACAGTTCTTTTATAGGTTTAACATATGTTCCCCATTTTCTAATAAAGTTTAGATTAGAGTCTCTTTCTATCTTAGCAGTTCTATTTTTATATTCTTCTGAAAAACGAGAAGTCTTACTTACAAAATGATATGTAATAGCATCTAAAGCCATTATAAATTTTAGACCTAATAATTTAAAACGAACACATAAATCTATATCCTCACAAAACATAGGATTATATAAATTATCTAACCCTCCTATTTCTAAGTATGTTTCTCGAGGAATACACATAAAGAAAGATATATCTTCTAGGGTTTGGTTTTTAAATTCATTTTGCTTCTCATTTACAAATTTATATAAACCTTCAATATTAAAATTATCTAGACTATCTCCAAAATCTTTAATTAGTTTACCTGGTCTTTCATGTCCGCTAAATATAGGAGGTTCAATAGTAGAATAAGATACTATAGTATTTTTATTAGCATAACTTTCTATAATCTCTAAAAAGTTAGGAGTTAATACTATATCATTATGAACATACATTATATATTCTTTAGTAGCTATTTCAGCTGCCTTGTTATAATTATCTGAGAAGCATCCGTATTCTTGACTGTAGAACACCTTAGTAAATGGGTCATTGCTTAAACTATCTAACCATTCATCAGTACCATCAGTAGAATCATAGCTTGAAAAACATATCTCTACCTCAGGATATAATTTCCTAGTAGTTTCGTAAAAATGTTTTGAATAGTCTAAATTATTCTTTAGAGCTACTAATAGGGATATATTATTTTCCATTTAAACGTTGAATGTTTCTTTGAGTGTATTCATTTAAATTCTTATCAAATTCTTCTCTCTGTTCCGATACATCTCTTCTTACTAAAAACTTTTTATAGTAATTAGAAAATCCATGCACTTCATCCGTTCTTAAAGGTCCTATTGAGTATTCAAATATAACCTGACCATCTAATCTATACTGCTCAACATCCATTCCGAATGCTTTAGCGTATTGTGCACTTATAATTCCGTAATAATCCCACGCTCCATATCCTTTCCATTCTTCAGGTATTTTAGCTATATTTTCATAAAAACCTTTACTATATAAATCAAACCATCCGGCATACTTTATTTGATCCATATGCGTTACTTTGATCTCTTCACCTGAAGTATGTAGGTAATTATCTACATCAAATATATCTGTTGTCTTTTCCCATCCATAATGAGGTCCTACTGCAAATTTAGGATGAGTTAATACCTCCCAGCTTTCATCCCACATTCGGCATATCTGAGGAGTTAATACAAAGTTTTCAGTAGGTATTTGCCTAGCAGCTGATATTAAATAAGATAATAAATGCTCACTAAAGTACATATCAGGGCAAATACTAATATAATAATCTGTTTCTTCATCTACACATTCACGCTGCATTTCTAGATGACCATAAAGTTCATCCCCGTCGTAAATTTGTTTATTATGATTATAATCTTTTAATAATAAAGATAAAGTATTATATTTTTCTATAAAGTATTCTTTAGGAAGCTTACTTTCTTCCCAATTAATTAAGTATGAAGATAAATTAAGAACTGTATTTATAGTTACATTAATATCTTCATCTAAATAATATTTAGACTTTTTAAGCTGAGTGAATGTTAGGAGAGTATAATCTATCTCCCAAGGCATTATATGATATGTTATTTTTACATTCATTTTAAACTATTATATACTTTTTTAATTCCTTCTTCTAATCCTATTTTTTTAAACTGTAATAATGAAAGAGGAATATGTTCTCCTATATAACAATTGGACCATTCTTTACCTTCAATTATAATAGGTACTTCATATTCACCTTGTTCGTTAATAATCTTTGCTATATCATGTAAAGAATATTTTCGTTTATACGAACAATTTATTTCTTTAGGCAATAAATCATTATTGATAAAATATTTAACTAATTCAACCAGGTCTTCAATATAGAAAAAATCCATTAATTTATTCTCATGAATTATAATTGATTCCTTATTAATATAGCGTTTTATATTCGATTTAATAAATCTAGTTTCCAATTCATCTTCTCCGAATACATTAAATATTCTAATGTTATAGAAGTCTGGTAACGGTTCTATTAACCTGGCGATTATATTTTTACTTAAACCATACGGATCAACTGGAAATGATTTTTTATAACTAGGGTAAATTAAATTAATATCTTTTCTCCTATCTAACTCTGCACCTGATCCGAAATTAATAAATTTTCTGTATTTAGATTTATGTTTTAATAAATTAAAAAACACAATCATATTATCTAATAACACATCACTATCATCAGATTTTAATCTACTACCTCCGGCTGTTGCTGTGTGTAATACAAAGTCAAATGATTTGTTCTCAAAGAATTTATCAACAGCATTTGAATCTTTTAGATCGAAATCTGAACGCGTTAATATTGTTAATTCATGATCCTGTATTCCCTTAATAAGGTTACGGGCAACAAAACCATTTCCTCCAGTGATTAATATTCTCATTTATTTTTTAGTAGTAATCGGAGTTACACTATGGTTAGGGGTAGCATGATTTTCAACGCGGTCTTGTTCATACTTCCATTTATCATCTCCTAATAATTTTTCTAATTCTTCTTCTTTAATTTCATAGAAATTTTCTTGAGAAGGAAATATTCCATTCCTAACTTCCTGGGTATACTCAGTAAGTGCATCTTGGATAATTTTACCTGCTTCACAATAACGTTTTACGAATTTAGATTTAAATTCCCAAAATAATCCTACTAAATCATGGAAAATCACTAGCTGCCCATCTACTAAATCACCACCTCCAATACCATAAACAGGTATAGTTAATTCTCTAGCAATCATTGCTGATGCTTCTCTAGGCATAGCTTCTAATAGTAAAGCAGAACATCCTGCTTCTTGTAATTTTAACGCTTGTTTCAAAATTACCTCGGCTTGGTCAGCAGTTTTACCTTGAACTTTATATCCACCTAATTTTGCTCTAGTATGTGGTGTTAATCCTAAATGACTCATAACCATAATACCAGATTCACAAATTGCTTTAACTCTATCAATCATAGCGCCTTCTACCTTTACCATATCCATGCCTGATCTAATAAATCTACCAGCGTTTTCAACGGCTAATTCATTTGAAGATTGATAAGACATATATGGCATATCTCCAATTAAGAAAGCGTTTTGTGCTCCTCTACTTACTGCTTCACAACTTCTAATCATATCATCCATCGTAACAGGAATTGTAGTTTTATATCCTAATTGAGTCATACCTAATGAATCACCTACTAGAATGCAATCAACGTCTGCTCTATCAGCTAATATAGCTTGTGGGTAATCATAAGCTGTTACTAATACTGTTTTTTCACCTTTTAGTTTATTACCTGTTAAGGTAAGTATTGTTTTTTTAGTTTTGCTATCTGCAGCCATAATTTAAATTATTTTAATTATTTTTATTATTTATTTAAAGTTACCCACCCTTGAGTATTATCGCGTCTTGGTATCATATCTATAATCATATTATTTTTTATAGTTTCATCATCAAGGTAAGGTGACATATCTTCTAAAGGATTACCAAATTCTAGCTTTGGTGTTAATTTCTGTTCTCTATCTATTACAACATTTACCAATATACTATTATTTTCTTTAAGAACCAAATTTATTACATCTTTATAATTTTCTTTATTAGCTTCAATAGATTTAATACCATAAGCGTTTGCTATCTTTATAAAATCTGGTACTGAATAGTCTTGAACTTCTGTTGCTATATATCTTGAATCAAAATAAGAATCTTGGAACTGCTTTATAATTCCATAACAATTATTATTCATTATGAATATTTTAATAGGTAAATTATAATGCTTTACAGTTTGTAATTCTTGAATATTCATTTGGAAACCTCCATCTCCATCAATACAAATTACAGGATTATTATTTCCTATTGCCGCTCCTATAGCTGCTGGTAATCCATATCCCATGGATGAATTACCAAAATTAGAGAATACTCTTTGATCATCTTTAGGCTTTAAAGATTGCATTGACCATACTAAATGTCCACCTTCATCAGGTATTACTATTGAATTAGAAGGAAGCTGAGAGTTAAGATATTCTAGAAATTCATATGATGTTAAAGTATTAGATAACAAAGGTCTATTATCTAATTTTAAGTTTTTATACTTATTATACATTTCAACCCATTCAGTAGATGGTTGATGTTGAATATGGTTGTTTAACCATTCTGTTATAAATTGTTTAGCATCACATATAATTGGAAGATCTATTTTTAATCCACGACCTTTATTAATTTCATTTTCATCAATATCTACCATTACCTTAAAAGAGTCTCTCGAAAAGGTTTTTAAATCTCCTCCAGTTTGTCTTGTATCTAATCTTGATCCTATTGAAATTAATAAATCACAGTTTTGAATAGCAAAATTACCTCCTCTACTTCCATATACTCCCACATCACCAACAAATAATTCATGATCATGAGTAATAATATCAAATCCCCCCCATGATACTACAAAAGGAATATTTAATTTATCTACTAATTCTTTTATTTCATTTACTGAATTAGATAATCTAACTCCATGACCTATTAATAATAAAGGTCTTTTAGAGTTTTTTAATTTATTATTTAATTCATTTATTTGAGGAGTGATATTAGTAATATAAGGTTTTGAATTTATTTTAAATAAATCTTCGCTTATAATACTATTTTGAATATCAGTTGGTATATCTAATAAACTAGGACCTGGTCTACCTTCAAAGCATTTGTTTAATGCTTGTTCTAAATCTGATTTAAATGTTTGTAAATCGTTTACCTTTTTAATAAATTTAGTAAAAGGTTTAAAGGATTCGACTACAGGCATTTCTTGAAAACCTAACTGCCTAGGTTTAGCATCTATAAAATCTAAAGATTCATATGTACTAACTTGTCCGGTTATGAATAGACATGGTATAGATTCATACCAGCATCCACATATTCCATTTAATAAATTTTGAGCTCCAGGACCACTTGTACTTAACACTACACCTAATTTGCCTGTAGTTCGATAATATGCTTCAGCGGCCATTGCTGCTGATTGTTCGTGTTGAAAACAAAAATATTTAGTATTAGGATTAGTACCAATATAATCTATAGTAGGAACTATAGCTCCACCGGTTACTAAAAAATATGTATCAATATTATTATATGATAAATTATCAATTAAATATTCTAAAACCTTTTTATTTATCATGTAAATTTATTTTTCTTTATTAAAATCTGCAAACTCTACTAAAATAGTATTTATTCCATCTTCTCTATTTAATGCTTTTTCATAAGCAGGTACTATATCTTCTGGCTCTATTAATTCAATTACTTCAGTATTTTTTAGCATTGATTTAAAAGCATCTGAGAAATTACCTTTATGCTGGCATTGAGGATCTACTGGTCTTTCACTCCCTACTGCTACTCTAATAATAACTTTAGGTTGTAATTTTCCATTAGACATAGTTTTAAATTTATCTAAATGATTAACTATCTGATCAACTCCCATTAATAAGAAATTCCATCTTGGGTAAGTTGATACTGGAATCATTCCTTCAATAGCTATTCCATTAGCTAATCCTGTTTGAAAATATTCTGCTACCGGAAGTTCTACTCTTTTATTATCGGGAAGATGTTTAAGAGAATCATACAATCCAGTTCCTTCATACTCTACAGCCTGCCCTATAAACACCGTCTTAGGATGCTCAGCTAATAAACTCATAGCTCTTTTTAACTCATCAAAGTATCTCATAGTATTAGAATTGAACTCTCATCCCTGCTCCTGCATGAGGGTATTTATTATTAGTGTATTGATAGTAATATAAATTAGGCTGCTTTAATATTCCTCCTTCATACTTTGAATTTAGATAATAAGGCTGATCTCTATTCCAAATATCTGGAGTAGGAGTACATACTGATTTTTTATTATCTTCTACAACAAAGGTAATAGGAAGGTTATGATTCAAGCTATACTTATATGCTTCATGAAATGCCCCTGTCTCTGCACTCATATCCCCTACCCAGCACCAAACTCTATTATTCTTATTTTGATGCTTCAGAGCAAATGCTATACCTGCTGCAATAGAAGGAATACCCCCTACTATAGAGCTGCATATAAATTTATATTCAGGTAAATTCATAACCATTGATTTACCATTCATTATATTTTCTTGCATTACGCTTTCAGGAATACCTTTTAGTAAACCTTGGTAATGATTTCTCCAAGTACAGCATATCCAGTCGTTCTCAATATCAATATCTTTAAAAACTTCTATAATAGTATCTTCATTTCCTGAATATAAATGAATAGGAGCTTTTATCTGACCTTGGTTAAAAAGATCTCCAATCTTATTTTCAAATGAAATTAATTGATCTTTCGTTACCATATAAATTTATTTTTATAATATTCTACTATCTTTCTTAATTCTGTATCAAATAATACTTTAGGTTTCCATCCTAAGTTTCTTAATTTGGTATCATCTAAAGCATATCTTACATCTTGACCTTTTCTAGAGTAACTTAAATCAACATGCTCGTCTACATTAACTTCACCGTTATATAATTTAAGTACTCTTAATACAGTTTCAAAATTGGATTGCTCGAACCCTCCACATATATTATATATTTCGTTTTCAACTCCTTTTTCAATAATAGTAATAACAGCTTCAGCAGTATCCTGGGCATGTAACCAGTTACGGATAGGAGTGCCACCGTTATGTAATGGAATCTTTCTACCTAATTTTAAATATTTTATAGATTTAGGTATTAATTTCTCAACATATTGACCTATGCCGTAATTATTAGTTGGTCTTACTATAATATAAGGCACATTATATGTTCTGTTCCAAGCTAAAATTAACATATCAGCAGCTGCTTTAGTTGCTGAGTATGGATTGCTTGGTTTTAATAGATGCTTTTCATCATGAACGCCATCTGCTATATCTCCATATACTTCATCAGTACTAAAGTGAAGTAAGATTGGTTTTTTAGTATTTTCACCTCTATGATTACGAATTAATTCTAGTAAGTTATGTACTCCATTTACATTTGAGTGAACAAAATCATCACTATTTGCAATTGAATTTCCAACGTGAGTCTCGGCTGCTGTATTAATAATATAATCGCATTCATATAAAAATTTTAAATCATTTATATCACAATTTACAAATGAGAAGTTCTCATATTCTTTGAATTCAGCTAACAACTGCTTGTTAGCGGCATAAGTCATTTTATCAACCCCTTTTACATACCAACCTTTTTCTAAGCATGTTCTAGTAATGTATGATCCTATAAACCCTAAACATCCTGTTACGTATACTACTTTCATTTAAAATACTTTTTTACAATGATCTATAAATTTAATAACTTCTTTATTCATTTCCAACTTTATCTGTTTAATTTCTTCAAATAATAAAGGAAGAGTTTCAACTGCTCTAGGAATATCATCTTCCCCATATGCTATTCCGTATTTATTTAATCTTGATCCATTATACCATTCTTCTTTAGTTTTGATATTATCAGGAATTACTATACTAATACATCCGCACATAGCTGCTTGTATGGGTAAAAAACAATAATTATCATAACAGTAAAATTTCTCAGTTTTATTAAATAAATTAACCAATCCTGTAAGGTCTCCAGCTGCGTTAAAAGGAATAAAAAATGAATCTTCTGGATGTATAGGTGTATTTATTTTACCTTTTCTAATTGTATAGCATGTTCCTTGACGCTGATAATTCATATTTTTGAATATATCATCATGAAATTCAGATATAAATAAATTATTATCTTTTTGACCTATTTCTTCTTCATAGTAATAATCCATATACCAGTATATAATATCTGATTTAGAATATGTTACTGTATCTTCTTTACGCGGAGGACCTAGCATCCATCTTACAATGTTTTTACAATTTAACGGATTACCTTTAATGCCTTCAGGATATAATACTATAGCATCTTCTATATTATCTAATATTTCCTGAGTAATTAATGGTGTATTATAATCTGAGCATGTATAGAATTCATCTCTCATTTCTATAGGCATTAAGTAACTTTCCCATCCATTAGCGTTTAACATATCGCATAACTTATGCATTACTTTTATCCCACCTACTCCAGGGCTATAATCGTATGTATATATTACGATTGGTTTCACTACAGGGTAAAGAACTCTTTAATCTTATCACAAACGTAATCTACATCCTCTAAAGTCATTCCGTGGTGTGCTCCTAATAAGAAACCATTCTTCATGATTAAATCCGAGTTTTCAAAGTCTTGTAGATATTCTCTGTAGATAGGGTGACGGGTTACGTTACCGGCAAATGTTACTCGGGTTTGAACATTATTTTCTTCTAGAAATGTTAATAACTCTAAACGTCTTTCAGTTTGTAACGGAATAGCTAACCAGTTAGGTTCAATACTATCATTAGGTAATAATATTTCCTTTACATCTTTTAAGTTTTCTAAATAACGTTTAATGTTATCTCTACGGATCTGTTTAAACTTCTGAAATCTTTCTAATTGAACTAATCCAAACGCAGCACTCATTTCACTACATTTAAAATTATAACCTAATACATCATATAAGAATTTATGATCGTAAGGAATACCATCTACAACGTGATTAAATCTATCATCCATAATCTCAGAGTTATCACCCATTCGACCCCAATCTCTAAACTGTAAAGCAATATTTCTTAATTTCTCATCATTAAACATTACCATACCTCCCATACCTCCTGCAGTAATTACGTGTGATGCATAGAAGCTAGTAGTTGATATATCAGAATCTTCAGTATTAGAAATAGTATCAGCTGAATCTTCTATTACAATAATATCATCTCTATTAATTTCTTTTAATTCTGATTTTAGTAATTTCCAATCTGGTTTATTTCCAATTAAGTTAGGAACCATAATTGCTTTAACATCAGGAGTAATGGCATTAATTATATCTTGAACTGAAGGAACATATGCTGATAAGTCTACATCAACGAATACTGGAGTTAATCCTAACTGAATAATAGGTGCTAATGTAGTTGAAAATGTACAAGCAGGAGTAATTACTTTAGTACCTTTAGGTAACTTTAAACAAGCTAAAGCTAAAAGACAAGCTGATGAGCCTGAATTAACAAATACACCATACTTCTTTCCGAATTCTTTAGCAATTTTTTCTTCAAATTCAATAGAGCGAGGACCGAATCCAGCTAACCATCCATCTCTTAAGCAAGCTTCAACTGCTTTTATTTCTTCTTCTCCATAAGACTCAAACTTATTAGGAGCGTACCATACTTTTTTCATATAATTTATTTACTAGTTTTATTTAATATAGTTAAAAATATTCTATTATCCAAATTTTTTTAAAATTTACAATCACAAACGTTTTCTAAAAAGTCTATAGTTTCTTTATTAAACCACATTGTTTTAATTTCATTAAGCTGTTCATCATAACTTAATTCAGAATCAGTACTTACTTTAGGTCTAGTTATAAGACTTTCTGCATAATGAAATACTTTTATTTGTTTATTATCCTTAGTAAAGAGTCTATTACTATTAACATAGTATTCTTGGGTTGGATATTTATCTCCTACAACAATTCCTCCTTTACCCTCTAATAATTTGCCTCTTACCATTTGGAAGCCACCATGTGCCTTTCCCTTAGATCTTACATTATATAATACTCTGGTAGTTACGTAAGGAAAATCTACTATACCAACTGAAATTCCTACTTCCTGCTGGTTTGAAAAGCAGTAGTTCATACCTCCTTGTTCGGCGTGATTGGTCCAGTACTTAATACTAGTTTCATATAAAGCTTCGGCAGCTTTTACATTATTAAAGCATGTTACGTCAGCATTAATAAATAAAACATCTTCGTATGTTACACCTTCAAATTCAGTATTAATTATAGGAGGAGTCCAGTATTGGGTTGACATACGGTAAGGAGGACCTGAAGAGCAGATCATATCAGGAGTATCATTATCTAAAAACTCATCTAGTCTTGAACAGGTAAAGGTATCAATCCCCAGCATAATAACTTTATCATACCCTCTTACCTTCATTAATTCTTTAATAATATGTATTCTGACTAATCCTATATTATCAAAGTATTCGCTAATAGAAAGCTCAGATAGATAATCTTTCCAGTTTTCATCAGTTATATAATGAACTTCTACATCTGGATGGAATTTTTTAAAACTATTTATTGCATTAGGAGCAAAGAATGTATCGTTATCATAATTCTTAAATTCATCATTTGATATATTAAAAAATGTACATGCTATTTTTTTCATATTTATACTTCTCCTCTATCTATTTGTTTTAGTAATTCTACTATTCCTTCTATATTAACTAACTGCCAAGGGTAATTATCTTTATCAGTCTGGTTAGGATCTAATTCATTAACAATATATTCTCCAGCTCCCTCTATAATAGTAAGTCCGGCTCTACATTTTGTAGAAAATTGAGTTAATTTATAATTCAACCAAGGGCCCATTCTAGGATTAGTTAAAATTATATTATTGTTTTCTGGACCTGAGAATAAGATGCTAATATTAGATGCACTGCTCTGCTGTACTATATTTTTATAGGATTTAAATATTTGAATCTTTCCTATAATATCATAATCCATTAATTCTATAATATCATAATTTAATTCTTCTTTAATTTTATCTATTAATTCAACTTCATTAACTAAATCCCGTTTATGATACCATCCTCTTTTAATAGTATCCTGTCTTGATATATAACATCCGTTAGTCTTAATTTCTAGTGTAGGAATCTTTTTAATTGTCTCAATTATTCTTTCCATTATAAAATTATCGCCTTCTGGTTCAGGGAAACCGTATAATGTACCTGGTATTATTAGCTTATCTACTTTATATCTTTTGTCTTTTTTTAATACGACAATATTAACTTGTTTATCACTATAATAAAGATCTAACCACTGCTTGATAAAATTACTATTACCTTCTTCTTGATAATAATCTTCAGGAATACCTAATTTTAAATTAGGATTACTTTTTAATAATTCATCATAATAAAGTACTTTTCCAAAATAATCAAAAAAGAAATGAGCATAATTTAATCCTGCTGGATCATATAATAAGAATATATTATCTAGTACTTCATCGAATGAATGGTCTGTATTAGTAATATCACTATAGAATAAATCATACCTGCCGGCTTTCTGATAGTCTTTCTGATCTAGGTTTAGTTTTTTATTATTATGAAATGCCTCTACCCATTCCGTTCCTATTCCGTTTATAAATGTAACATCTTTATGCTTAACGAAAGCATTACTAAAGGAAACACAGTAGTGTCTGTGTATATGCGCACGGTCTGGAATATTTAAAGGTATTACATTCATATAAGATTTTTAATTAGCTTAAAGTATTTTTCAAATTGTTCTTTAGATTCTGTATGTAAAGGTATTAAAGAATATAATAAACTTGCAGTAATTAGTTTAATATTTTTTAATTCTTTTTCTGAAAATTGTGAATTAAAATACTCAACAAGAGTTATAGTATAAAAATAATCAATTTCAATATTATTTAAAATATTGTCGTATCCGATAAGTGATTGATATATTTTAGCAAAATCATAATTTATATCACCAAATAATGTAAATTCATCTCCTTGCTTTCCTCGCATATCAATAAACTTAATTCCGGTTTTAGTTTTTAATATATTTGTAAATACAGGATCACCATGAATTATACCAACACTACCTCCATTATTATTTTCGTAGTCTTTTAATTTACTAACTAATAAATCAAATATTTCTTTTGATATTTCATACTTACCATATAATCCTAAATTACTATTATAACGAGCGATTAATTTATCGCTATAGTTAGAGTAAATATCAATACTATTATCTAATTCTTTACTTGAATGTATTTGTTTAATTGAATTAATTAATAATTCTAAATCTGCTAATAATAATGTTTTATTAGTATATAAGTATGAATAATTTACTCCTTCTATATTTTCTAAAGTAACTTTATAATCCTGTGTATCATATACTGTTGGAAATAAATGAGATATACTTTCAGGAATATTTTTATACCAATAAACCTCTCCATTATTAGCTGTATGCTTAATTACTTTATTATCAACGTATTCTATTCTATTAAAGCTTCTAGGAGATATATCAGTATTGTAAATACCTAAACCTTTATCTAAAGATGAGTTTGCATTTATAGCTAAATCATCTATATAAAAATTTGCATATGGTTTTCCAAAATAAATTTCATCGTAAGGAATATTAAATTTATCTAAAGTATCAAAGGTAATTCTACCAATATCTGCTAATATATTTCCAATATTACCTTTATGCGTTTTCATTCTACGAGCCGTATAGATTATAATAGTATGTCCTAAACATTTAAGGAACTTTAAATAATCAATATTACGCTGTATAGGTAGTACGGAAGTATAATCACCTGGATTAATAGGATATGTTACTAATGTATTATCTAAATCAAAGCATATTCTTAATTGCTCTTGTTTATCTTTATTTTGATTACAATATATTTTTAACTGTAAAGGAGTTCCAACGCAATTAAACTTTTCAACTTCACATCCATAAATCTGCTTATTATCTTCTAGCATCTTCTCATAAACACAAGAAGTATAAAGCTCTTTATTTAATCCTAATATATTAGTGCAGTATTGTTTAAGTTCTAATCCGCTTTCAAATCCATAAGCACCTGTATTAGCGTTATCAGAAGTTTTTATCTTTTCTTTTATACTTATAACTCTTTGATTATCATCTATATTAATATAAGAGTATATTGGTTTAGGATTAGTATCATTAAAATAAAATATAACATTTTTATTTTTAGAAGATTTATATTTACTAATTATATCTTCCTCATAAAATGTATCACAGTCTAATAATAATACATTTTCTTTTATTTTATCTTCTGAGAATGTTTCAAGACATTTTAATACTGTTTCGGCTGCTCCTTTAGTTAGATAGTCTAAAGAAATAAAAGATATATTTTTATCGGGGAAGTAAAACTTAATTAACGTTTCAAAATTATATTCCTTTAAATGATTATGATATACAATATGAATATTATCTTCTGAGGATATATTAATATTCTCAATGACTTTATATATCATTGGCTTGCCTAGTACGTTGACAAGAGGTTTAGGCATATCATATCCTTCATCCTTAAACCTTTGACCTACCCCTCCTATAGGAATAATGATATTCATTATTATTTAAATATTATCGTATAACTCGTTTTGTTTTTCTTGACGTTCTATTGTTTTAGGATGAAATAAAGCCCAGTTATCTCCATCTGCTGGTAAAGGCCAAGCATCTTCCCATACGTTTAACCTTTCGTGTACTTTTCCTTGCCAATAAATCCCTGGATCATTCTTATATATTCGAAGTTGGTAATCAGGATAATTTACCCATCCTTTTTCATTTACATTCCATCCCCATTTCTGAATATGGTCCTGAGTTAATCCTTCTACGGTATTAATTCTAGGTAGAGCATATACTAGTACTTCAAAGTTCTGCTCTATAATTTCAGGAATATATTTAATTAAATTTTCTGATGGCATTTCATCTGCATCGATATTAAAAATATAATCTCCTTTACACATTCCGTTCAACTCATTCTTCCATTTGGAGAAGTCACCTTGAAATGCAGACTCTCTTAACGTAATCCAATTAGAAGATGAAAAGCGGTATAGTTGATCTATTAACCATTCAGATGCTTTTGGCTTATCTAATAATATACAAATTTCATCTTCAGGTCTTTTATTCTCGTAAAGAAATTTAATTAGACGAATGGTTTCATCGTTCTCATTACAAACTGTGATTGCGTAACTAATTTTCATACCTAAATATAACTATTCTTTATCGAAAAAGCCAATATAATCTAAGGCTTCTATAAATTCTCCTTCAAAAAACTTCATAGTAGAAGTATCTGATTTATATTTTATACCTTTATTAGCTAATGATTTAGATTCTTCTTCTGTTAATTCTCTTGTTTTAATAGCACACCACTGCCAATTATCTTTCGAACTACCGTTAATAAATACAGTTCCTTTCTCTGCTAAATTAACTGTAGCTGGATACCATGCTCTATTTTCTTTATCGGTTTGCTTTAGATCTTTATATAGTTCAGGAATACTTTCTTCGTATTCTTCAAAATTAAACTCTCCTACTATCATTAAATCGTTAGACTGATGTCCTCCTCCAAAGCAAAAATATGAAGAGTATTTTTCGTTAATAGGTGTTTTATAACAAGCGTCTGATCCGCATAACGGACATAAAATTAATTCTTCTTTCATTATATTTTATCTGATCGTGTTTCTGTGTAATTTATTCCTTCTATTTTAGTATAAGGAAAATAACTTGTGTTAGGTAATTCATTATCATTTACTTTAGATAATGTATCTTTTAGTTCATCAAACTGTTTAGGAGTTATGTTGTAATTATTACTTGCAGCAATAAATCCTTTTAACCAAATAATAAACTCTTTACTGTTCATTAGATCTTATTTAATTTGGGTAATTCAATCTTCTTTAATTCAGGTAGTTTAAGAATTTTAGGTTTAGGAAATTTTTCTTCTATAAACTTACTAAGTAATTCAGTCATTTTATCAAAATTAAATTCTGTTTTAGAAAAATGACCTTGTTTCTTACCTGGTACTTCGTATTTTTTATAATTAGAATAAATATCTACCCACATCTTAGTAATTTCTGCTTCAAAAGGTGAGAACCATCCTGATTCAGGTACAATCATATTTGGTACTACCGCTGAAGGGTGGATCTGGGTAAGATTTCCTGGGATAAGATATGTAAACTCTGGATTTAAGAAATCTTTATGACCAGACCAGTCAGAAGCTGCTACTATCTTTTTAGATAAGGTAAACTCTAATAAAGGTCTTCCAAAGCCTTCACCTTTGGTTAAACTAACCATTGCTTTTACTTTAGGGTGATTATATAATAAATTAATATCTTCATCCTCTAAATCACCATGAAGTAAGTATATACTTGGATAAGTACCTTCACCTAAAGATTCTCTAATCTGGTCTATCTTATTTAGTATTTCTTCTCTATCCATAATACAGTTAGTAGCAGAAGACGTTTTTAATACTAAGGCAGGTTTAACTGGTTTATTTTTAAAAGTATGTAAGAATGATTTAATCATAAGTCCTACATTCTTTCTATCTTCTCCTAATCCTCCTTGCAGCCAGTGACCAACAAATAAGAAAGCAAATTTCTCATTTATACTATCTAACTCTTTGGTAAGATCAGTAGATGGATATTCTTCTGGAGAGATAAATTTATAAGTATTAAGATCAACTCCTTCGAATAATACTTCTACTGGTTTTTGTAGTTCTACATTATTAACTACATTACCTACTTGATCTTTCATTTGAAATTTAGAATCTGTAAATACTTTCTTAGCATGCTGAGAAGATACTAATGTTAGATCCATTCTATTTACTCCTTCAATCCAACTAGGATCACATACAGTAGTTTCTATACCTGCAGTTACCCCGCAACTATAAATTCTACCTACTTTTTGAAACTCATTCGGTACTGTAATTTGAAACCAGTAATCAGGCTGTTTATCCATTTGATAAATAAGTCTTGATTGCAGGTCACTATCTTTATGATTTTTTAAATAACCAAATCTTGTATTACCCCATCTCTGAGATAATATCTTAACATCCCATTCAGGCTTTGCTTTAATTAATGCTTTAACAAAATCTCTTGATCTTGCACCATATCCACTATAAGTATCTGCCGGACAGCTTACTACGCAACTAACTTTATTCATATTAATATACTAATTTATGTCTTACTTTTTTAATAGGTAATTTATCTGCTTTTATAAATTCAAATCGTTTTCTAGGTTTCCAAGTATTGAATGTTTCTTCGAAAGTATCAATAACATTCTTAGCCATATTATCAGCCGACATCATAGCCTCATCAGACAGTACCCATTGTCTTCCTGATTCTCCTCTTCTTAATCTTTCTTCTTTAGGTAGATTATAAATCTCTTCGATAGCGTTGGTAATATCTCTAAAATCAGCTCTATCATCAAAGATATAAGGTGTTGGTACTGAACCTACTAAACTCATATTAGATGGATAAATAGGAACCGCCCATTCGCCATGTTTTTTATAAGTGCCGAAATGATTAGAGCAGAAGTTCTCATCAAAATCTATCCAATTACCATTCTCATTTTCAAATCTCATTTGATCCTGCATACCACCTGTTACAGTAGCTGTAATCATTCTACCTGACATCATAGCCTCAGTTAAGGATAATCCCCATCCTTCATTAGATGATACTAAAGCTGCAGCATCTGATACATTATACAAAAGATTCATATCGTCTGGAGGTAATGGTGTTCCTGAGAATATAATATTGCATAATTCTGGATCACATACTAAATCTCTAACAGCAAATAAATCAGTTCCGTTTTCATCGATGGGTTGGGTATGTAATATTAAAGCACATTTATCTGCTTTCTCTTTACCTATTCTTTCACAGAATTGTGAGTAACCTAATAATAAATCAGATACTGATTTTCTTCTAATATTTCTTGCATTATATAATAATACAAAGTCATATTCTTTATTTTGGAAAACAGCATGTTTAAAATTCTGCAATCTATCCCACTGCTCGGTATTATCTTCTGTAATAGGGAAGAAGGTTTTAGTATTAATACCGTGAGGAACATACTTTAATACTTTATCTTTTGCTTTCTCTCCTAATACTAATTTATTAATATTTAAGGTTTGTTTAGAGATAGCCATTAAAGCATCACAAGATTCATAGTATGGTTCATTATATAAAGGAGCTGGAAGGTCATCCCATATATTTAAATAAATCATAGGAATAGAACTTCTAATTTCGTTCTCCATTTGGAATAACCAGATCCAGTATCTAGGATCAGTAAAGAACATAATAGCATCAGGTTTTTCTACTTCAATTAATTGTCTTAAAGAAAATGGGTCTCCATATCCGTTAAAAGGATATAAAATTACACTAGTATCTTCAACCCCTGCTACTGTATTAGTATTTTCAGATAGATCTAATCTTGCTCCAGCTTCTGGATGATTAATACCTGCTCCTAAATTTACCCAGTTATACTTATGAGAAGTACCTACTACTATCTCTCGAGCCATGGTAGCGATACCGCTATGCATTCTAATGTCGTCAGATAGTAATAGGATT
>Ga0181357_1000144_pt1 | contig 23630 bp, 37 predicted proteins | sample Fa13VDMM110DN_FD_130094 | JGI IMG/M metagenome (GOLD analysis project Ga0181357, IMG submission 130094) | Freshwater viral communities from Lake Michigan, USA - Fa13.VD.MM110.D.N | ecosystem: Environmental > Aquatic > Freshwater > Lake | place: USA: Michigan | collected 2013-09-24 | reverse complement strand
CTCATCCAACTTATCAATCTTATTCAACTTGTCATCATACATATAGTCCCAGTACTCAGACTCATAGTCCTCATTCTTAACCTTCTTGATTAGGTTAGCAACTAACTCCATCCGTTGAGTAGTTACTGAAGTCTCACTGTATCCGTATTTCATAAATGCTTTATGCATGTTACGGATCTTAAACTCCATCACATCGTAAAGGAAGTACTGGTCAAAGTCCCTATCACTCCAACCAAACTTTGCCCACCTGTAGGACATTTTAATGTTATTGATCAGTCTTCGAAACGGCCGACCAACCGCCAGAAGATTTTCTTTAAGGTTTCCCATACGATTATTGTTAAGATGATTTGTAGTATCATAACCTAAACATACGCCTGATACTTAGAGTAAGCAACTTTGTTAAGAAATTTTAAGGTTTATGTTTCCAGATAAATCCTCCAGCAGTTTTACGCTCTCCTTCTAGCACCTTCTTTATAGATGCTCGATTTATAGTCAGAGTTATACTAGCCTCCCTAATTGAAGGCCAAATATTTACAACGTCTCCAGTTATGGTATATTGTATGACCGATTTCCTATTTGTCTCTCTAAATGATTCAACCTGTTCAACTTTAGCTACGTGAACCTTGGGATCCTGCCCTTGCCGCACCCACACAAATCCCCCCGCTTGGGATACCACCCCTCTAAGATTGCTTACTATGTTGATACCTAGCTCCTGGTGTATAGCTTTAATACTTTTCCAATTTCTAATAAAAACTCCGGTTAGTGTGTATTGGTCTATAGGCTGATTGCCCCTATCTATGGCAGCTTGACGAATTCGCTCGGCACTTTCTTGCGTTACAACTCTCCTATGTTTCAACCAATCTACGTGGGCTATTCTTAGCACTTCGTATAGTCTAGAGGACACTTTATAAACTCTTCCCCCTTCCCTTTGGTTGCTCATGGCCCATAGGGCTTGTCTTATCTTTTCGTTATGGGGATGTGTAGCGTGGAGCAGTCTATGGGCTATAAAATGTTCTCTTGCTGTCAGTAGAATGATATTAGGATGGGTCCTCCACTGCGATGTTTTTCCTCCTCCCCCCATACATTTTGGAAGTATGTGGTGAGCTTCATAGTAGGTTCCACCTTCTACTTTAACTCTACTCTCCCTTCGAGCTCTTTCAATCAACCGGTTGTAAACCTTTTGGTAGTCCATAAAAAGTAAACCCTAAAGAAATCTAAATGGTACCAGCAAGTAGATCTCGATAGGGTTATAATATCTTAGGTAGGATCTGGTACATCCTCTTCTAATATAAATATCACAAGTCTAATAATTTTAAAACTCCTTGAGAGGTGAAGCCCCAATTTTCGGAATGAATATCGAACATCTTATCCATTCTAGTAAGCTTTTTCAAGTCGCTAGGCACTAATCTCTTTCGCACTCGATCAATGACATCGGCGTAAGGTTTTAACCTCTCAAAAGCTTGTATTTGTGTTTCATTGTTCCATACGTTACGACCTGTGTATTGTTTGTAATTGTTAATCAAATACGACACACCTGTGTCGAGTATCATAGCAATATCTTCTAGCTCCATTCTTGCTCTCTCACTATCCAACTTCTCAAGCACTACCCATTCACTATGTACGTCATACACTTTAGGGAATAGGTCAGGATACTTCTGAAAGATTTGATACTTAGGACATTGATCTGTGATGGGATCGTAGTTGGAACTGTCATACTCCCCATGTCTCATATCATACCATGCATAGGAAGTAATAGCAATCACTACGTTAGGATTGTCTACATCCCTAAACACAGCACTCTCTGATCCGTCTGCTAGTAGGTTGGAAGGTGATAGTGCAATCATTCTCACTTGGTTAATTTGTGGAACCAACGAGTAATAGCAATGTTGAATCGTCTACGTCCGCAACTAACTTGTTTGCTAAATGAAGCATAGATGTCCATACGGATGAATCGTTTGAACATAGAATGAACTTTCTTATGGGCTTTCATAATACCCCACAGCTCTTGGAAACGTTCCTCAGTAATGTAACTCCAACGACCATCTTTGAAAGCTGCTAACTCACGTGTGAAGTGTAACTCTTTGTTGATCAATTCAATAACGATACCATCATGCTCACTTTTAGTAAACCGTACTGTGTACGTATCATCTAAGTGGTTGATGTTGATATTTGCTTGAACTTGTTGAGGTGCATGTACCATCATGTCTGCTGCTGTCATAACTTATTGTTTTATTTTTTCAATACCTAAAGATACGCTGAGTGATTGAATTGTCAAACTTTGTTAAAGTTTTTTAACAAACTCATCCGTTCTTCTTAGGACGACCTCTTTTAGGTTTGTCTACGATAGCATCTACCATCTCTTTAGGCATTTCAGATCCTGCTAGAGGTCCTACAGGTCCAAACTCATCACTATACATAGATGTAAAATCTTCTGTGTGAGGTGATTCAGGTTCGTCGTACTTGTTCTTGGTTTGTTTGTCGATGTAACGATCAGTAGCAATCACTACTATCCATCCCATAAGGATTACCAATGCTACCATTGATATCAACATTAATTTAAGTATCATCATATTTTAAATTTTAGATTCCGGTATTGGTTGATTTGTTTGAAACTTCTTACGTACGTGGTCTGCAATAGGAACTGAATGTCCGTCCTCATCTATTCTTACGAATGTGATTACAGTTGAGCATACTACTCTCTCTTCACCTGTGTAGTAAGATACTTTTCTTGCTTCTGCTTTTATTTTTATACTTGTTACTCCTACCTCCATCACTTCACAATAGATCCTAACTTGGTTGTTGACCTTTACAGCTTCTTTGAAAATTACTTCGCTGATCTTCAACGTAACCATATTAGGAGTACGGCAGTACATTGTAGCGTAGCAAGCCACTGCTTCATCTAAAGCAGCTAGTAGCTTTCCTCCGAACAAGTTACCGTGGACCCCTAAGTCCTTAGTCATTGCTACGTGTGTTGATACTAACTCCATTACTTTTTAGTGAACCAGTTTAAGATATGGACTAAGGTTGTTTGGTTTGTTGTTAACAAATCGATAACGTTGATGTGGGAAACGGCATCAGGACATAACCCTAGCACATGCAAAACTTCATTCATTTTATCTTCTTCAAATACTTTTTATAACTTTTGATTCTGTTAAGTAGAGCTGTGTTGTCAAACTCCATTCTGTAGTACCTACGAGTGTATCTACGAATAGTCTCTGGATTGTTCTTCATCCACTTGTAACTTCTAACCTTTGCTACTTCAAGTAGAGCAACTAGGTCGAACGGCTTTTCTAAAAACTTTTTCATTTTGATTGTATAGTTAATTGTACTACTCCTGGTAATCCTGGTACGTTGGGTTCAATATGTGTGATCTTTCCTTCCAACTCTTTCCAATGTTGTCCTACTGCAACATATGGACCTCCTGATGGATCAAACATATCAATACGAGATTTGTCTGAGGTAACCATGTGTCCATACTTCTCACTTATTAGAGATTTGTTTGGCTCATAGTACTTCGTTACTTCTTTCTCAAACTGCTCTAGTGGCATTGGATCTTCTTCATCCATACAGTAAGCTCCATAAGCTACTGAGTAGTCGTTAGCCCAACCGAACCTAGCCCAGTTAGGATTAAACCCAGACATATGCCAAACATTCTCTTCTACTTGAGTAAAAATGATTCGGTCATGGTACCTATTCTCGTATACGAATTGTTCCATTATCTTAATTTAGTTAGACTTAGAATGTTTCCATCTTGGTGTTGTACAACTAGGTAGTCAGCAAAGCGAATGTCTTTGATTCCGTTTCTAAAGAAGTACCGTTTTTGTGTCTCTCCTTCTTGAAATAGAACTTCTCCGATGCAGTTCTTTGTAACCGTTGTAAACTTATTTCGTAGTGTCATTTGTTGTTTAGCTGTCATAACTTTTGATTTATACCTAAAGATACTCACAGCTGATTGGATTTGCAACTTTGTTAAGGAATTTTAACAAATTGCTCTTTAGGAACGTAATGTTGAAACAAATCACTAAAATCTTCACCCTTCTGCATCATGTCCCACATTTTAAGCATACCTTGAAGATACGCTTGCTTGATACAGTTTTCAGCCTGGTTCTTTGAAACCATGGCTCCATATAAACGAGTGTACACTGAACCTTTCATCAGTTCTTCGTGGCACAACTCAACAACAAAAGAGGTGTCTACCATTTTTTATATATAAATATATATTAACTTCGTAGTAAGCTAAATATAAATATAACAACGAATATAGGCCATAATACTATTACAACAGCTCTATGTTCCCAATCGAATTGTTCTGGTTGGCCCAATACGTCGTTGGCTATATCGAGGAATACCATGAACAGCAATCCACAAAGTAGATATGTTCCTATTGGGTGTTGTATAAATAAATCAATCATCGTCGGACCAGCTTTTAGTTCTTGTGTACTTACCTTTCTTAGATGGCTTCATCTTAGTAGTCATTTTGCTACGTACAATCTGAGCCACGTGTCGAGGAGATAAGCCATTCAACTCGTCTTCATGTTCCTGGTTCCAATTGCTTTTCTTGTTCATTGTATTAAAAGTTTTCTCCTAGTCGTGCCTTTGCTTCGATCCTATGATTCGATAGATGCTGAAGTACTTGTCTTGAATCTGTCTTGTCCATTAAGAAGTTAGTACCTAATCCGTAAACAGGTCCGTCATAATCTTTCTCAAAGTGGATCGATTGTCTATTAGGTCCTATTGTAACTCCTTTAAGCTTTCTAGGTCCATCAAAAGATCTAAACTCGTTTGGAGTTACTTGAGCCCACAATCCACTTTTAGTTTGTACGTAGCATGCGTTGGCTGAGTTAAAGTCCCAAATAAGTTTGGTCTTAATTAAGTTACCTCTTTTCATACCAACATTAGTTTGTTACTTTCCAAAGCTCCCCAGCAGCGATCAAGCCAAGCATCCTTTGTAGCTTTCTCGATAACATCTGTTGGTTGTAGTTCTTCTGTAAGTGATAAGTGTGATAAGTATCCAATCACAGAGTCGAAGCAATCTCTTGCTTTATCTGATTTGTTTTGCTTTGCGTACTGCAATCCTTGTCTGTAAGTTTCCGTAATATTCATATAACCTTTATTAAATAATTCCTAGTTGTTTTGCTCTAATGTAAGATACATCTGTACCTGTTACTGGATTCATAAACCTCTGCTTGGTTCGAGGTAATCCTTTATTAGCCTTTGCTACCTGCTGAGCCAGAGCTTTGGATGGATCATCCGAAAGAACTTCATCAGATGCCTTCACATTGAACTCTGCCTTCACAGGACCTTCAGGTCTATCAACACAGTAATAAAAACGATCAACAGTTCCGTCATCGTTCTTGTATTGTCTCATTATCAATTCGTTTTTCTTTCCCATACCTAAAGATACAAACACAATCTCGAATAACAATCTTTGTTAAGGTTTTTTAAGAAATCTTTGATTGTGGGCTTCAACTTCCAAATTGATTAGAAAACAAAACGATTGTAGTCTTCCCGTCATGGCTAAGGCAGTTAAGTACTCTTCGTCCGCTTGACCAAATACTTCTTCGTATGTTAGCTTATCTACCTTGGCCTTTGTACTTCTTTCGGTAGTTCTTTGAGGACTTTGAGTTTGAGACTTTTGTCTTTGCATGGACTCCTGGACGTGATACTTTTGATTCTTCTCTCCAGGTAACTGATGTTTGTGTTTTAGTTTTTGCAGCCATTTTCTAATAAACTTTATCATAAATAGCCGCCTTTCTCTTTTAAATACGCAATCGCCTTTTCGATCTCAATACAATCTTCATACCTCTCTTCTCTGATGTAATGTTTAAGGTTCTCTTGTAGAGTTTGAACGAAGTACTTAGTCTCCATTGTGATGTCTAAAGTGACACCTCTATCCAAGCATTCAACAGAGAATGCGTGTAGTCTTTTTCTTTTTGTGTTTAAGTTTTTAAGAACTGTCTCCACAATACATTGTGAGATAGAAAAGTCCTTTGATGCTATCATCATTTCAAACTCAGACATTGTCGCAACCTTGAATATCTTATCCATATTAAAATAAATCTAAAAAATCTCCTGGGATTCTTTTCTCTCCCAACATACTCATCTTCTCTTCGTGCTTGAGCATTTTATTTGCTAACATTTCTAGCGTAGCACTCTTTTGTCCTTCGTAGTCCTTCTTTACCATCTCCAACTTACGTTGTAGTCGTTTATCCTTAGGAAGGTTTTTCTTTTTCTGCTTAGCCATCTTACCACTTTGAAATAAATTCTGATCCGTCATCTACAGGACCATCGTCTGCTAATCCTAACTCTTTTAGTCTTTGTAGTTGGTAATCATCTAGTCCCCACTCTGCTTCTTTACTTTCTGATGCTCTAAGTGGTGCATAGTGTTCCATCTCCTTAACATCTCTTTCTGTGAATACATCACCCACAGTTAGAAAGTAACAGTTGTAACATAAATGCTCCACGTTGTCTAACTTGTAGTTCTTCTTATTGTTATCTTTGAAAAACAATAGCAGAGGTATTTTATAGTCTAGGACACGTCGTTCTTTGAAACCGCACTTGTGACATTCCTCAAGTAGATATCCCTCCTGTACCATTCGCATACGCAGCCTCTCAGGGTTGTAATGCACTGCTGATACTCTACCTTCAATGATATCAAGTAGTGGAGCTGCTTTCTTCTTCTCTGCTCCAAAGAACTTTGGAATACCCTTACCTTGTTTGTTCTTATGAACTTCAAACAAACTTAGACCACTCTCGTCATCAATATACAACTTAGCAAACTTCTTCCAGTGGTTGAATGATACGTTTAAGTATCTTGCTGCTGCATGGTTTGATCCTGTCTTAGCCACAGCATTGACAGCCATTAGCTTGGTTATAGGTTTAGAGTTAGGTCTATCGAAATAACCTTCCTTACCGGTTAGATTTATTTTGTCAGGATTACTCACTTAGATTTGAATTGTCCATTGTTTTGTAATCGATTTCCTTGGTAGCTCGGTTCTGAGATACTTCAGCAAATAGTTCGTTAGGAGAGTAAACATCTTCCATTACTGGAGGAAGTGTTCCGTAAGCTTTAGCCTCAGCTTGTTTGTATTGGAAGTATTCCTTCTCCTCCATGATAACTAATTCGTTACAGGTGTGATCACCTTCTCCTAAGGTTACAGTTAAACCTCGTTTCATTCCTGCTGTAGAACACTCAACACAAGTCTTTGTGTTAGGTAATGCTTTCAAACGTCCTTCAGCGATTGGTTGTTGACAGTGTACGCAATTCATGTGATTAACTTTATTCATAACTATTTAATTTTTTCAATACCTAAAGATACAACACTAAAAATTATTTACAAACTTTGTTAAGAAATTTTAAGAAATTAATCCAGGTCATCCTTTGCAGCTGCTTTTTCTCCAAGTGCTACTAGGAAATCGAATAGCTTCTCAGGTGTATTGATTATAAGTTCTTTACCTTCAAATTGATACCTGACGCTACCTTCTTCATCTCTTCCGTACATATAGTGTTGGACAATCTCTGCTACTGTATCGTCGAATGTAAATAGGATTAGATAATCTAAAGCCATGTACAAGTCTTCGAGGAAAGGATCAATGTCCAAGCCGTGATCTTTAAGAACTTTGTCTGCTTTGTTATCAAACTGATCAAAGTGTTTAATGAATTTACAAAACAACTTTTTAGATTCTTTTAGGAATGAGTCCTGTGTTGCTTTTATCTTAACATCCGTTCCTAGGATGGTTTTCATTAAGTTTGCTATATCGCTAGGTGGGTTTCTCATAACGTATCGATTAGTTTTGTGAGGTGTTCACATCTTTCGTATTGCTCTTGTTGGACGTAATACTGTAGAGCTTTTTGTAGAATGGGTTTAAAGTTTTGTCTTTCGATTGATACCTCTAGTCCTAGATTGGGAATGTTTACAATCGGTACAGCTTTCTTTTTAGTACCTACTGCCTTTTCTACAACCTCGAAAGCATCTTGTAAAATTAAATTGTTAAATTGTTCGCTATCTTGTAGTTGTTGTAGATCGTCTGCGTCTTCGTATACAATCTCTACATTCAATACTTTACGTTGTGCTTTCTTCATAATACAGTATTTAATTACTTATAAATATGGATCAGGTTGTTTTGATACTCAGTTAGATCTTTAATTGTGATCTTAAAAATATCTATCTCAAACTGTCCCAACTCATTAGTCTCTTTGATAATTTGAGGTAGTTGCTGTAGAAGTTGAAAGTTTTCGTTTGTTAATTTACTGCTATCAAACTCTACAATAATGTTATTTGGTTTGTCCCCATCGTTGAAGTTATACGTTCTAACTCTATCTTTTAAATTATACTTAGTGTTGGATTGCTCTGCTTCAACGTACTCCGAACGTAGTTTGTCATTTGTGATGTAAATAGTGTCACAACAAGGCTCTAGAAAACTCAATGCATTCATATCACAATTATGAACAATAAAACCTATACCGTACTTAGGACGAATTAAAGGATATTGATACTCATCATTTGCAATCCAACTTCCCCATTTCCGTAAGAAATTTCTAGATGCTTTGTGGGATGCTGTTTTATAAAAGTCATCGTCCTTCCCTACCTGCTCATTCCACCTATGTCCTCTACAGGTTAGATGGTAGACGAAAGCATCTCTACTCTGTACCAACTCATACCCTGCAAGTATCCATCTCTGGAAGATGTCTGAATCTTCGTAGGGGAAGGGTGCGAATAGTGGATCATGTCCTCCAATTGCCTCGAAATCTTTTTTGTAGATGATCCAAGGGGCAAACATTCCTTTCGTTGTTTGATTTCTAAACCGCTCTTGAGCCTGCCTACAGTAGGCTTCGAAGCCCTGCACATCCAACGTATCAAAATCTAATCCAAAGTTTTGAATGATCTTCTCTTTACCCTCAGGATGTAGTGGAGGTTCAATTCTAGTTCCACAGACAACTGTACCTGGCTTAAGGTGCTTTAGTATGTTTTGGATATAGTTAGGACCTAGTACCATGTCTGCATGAAGAATGCCAATAATATCATTTGTAGCCATGCTAATACCCTTATCATAAAGGATAGTATGTCCTACACGCTCTTCGCTTCTGTACTTGATGCAATCTTGTTGCTGTATCCAATCATACGTACCATCCGTAGAACCATCATCTAATAGAATAATCTCAGCTTCTGGTGCATGCTTCTGCACACTCTTGTATGCATTCTTTAAATGTTGTAGGTTGTTATAACTCGGTATGCAAAATGTTAGTTTTTCCATTACGCTATTTTTAAAAATAATTAATTGTTTTGGGTTTTCAAAATAAAAGAATAAATTAATTCTTCTAATTGAGAATCAGTTATTTTTTGTTTGTCTTGAATTTTACTACTTATCAAAGACTTAATATAATCGGTTTGATATAACTTACCTACTTCAGTAACTACTTGACCTGATAATATGTATTGTGTTACATGACTTCTGTTTGCACACTCTGAGATGTATGTGTCGTCAGGGCCATAGGCTCCGATTTCTTTTGGTAATGGTATTTTCTCAAATATTGAATTTGAAAATAAATTAAACCAACCACCACCGAATTTAATTCGATTTGGATTAGTTATTATCGTAGTTTCACTATTACTACATTCATCATCTAAACTAAACGACTCAAAATAATCTCTGTGGTTAAATGGCTCAGATAAATATTTTTTATTAGTTAATACATCCCAACTCGCATCCCAGTATCTAATTATTTGAGGTGATAGGATAAAACATCCAGAATCGATATTTTTAGTAGCTAAAACCATGTATGGCAACAATGTAGTAGGAAAAAATACATCCGAGTCTAACCAAATAATGTAATCTTGTGCTTTGGTTTCTATCGATCTTCTCTTATCAGTGACTCCTTGTATATTACCATCCATATCGTATTCAACAGAATATCGTGTCTGTGCTCTCTTGCATACTGCAGTAAATTTATCAATGAAATATTCTTTAGGCATTTTACTATAATCCCAATCTATTATTTCTAAATTTAAAGTAACATCAATAATAATGTTTTTTGGATTTTCGATATTATAAGAAGATTTAATCAATTGATTAATTTGTCTTTCAAAATCATCAATTTCCCATGGCTGAAGATATTGTACTATTCTAATCATTAAACTATTTTTGTGTTATACCCGGTTGCTAAATTATCTAGCTTCGTAGTTTGCTCCATATTCTCTTAAACTCAAATATAAGGAATCCATTTCAGAATTCCTAAAATAATTATACATATTTGTTTCGGCATTTCTGCAAAATTCACTCACTCCAATATCAATTTTATTTTGTTTAAATGTCTGCGAATTCAAATGACAAATAGTATGAGTATCGTCTACTACAGTTTTCCAACTATTTTGTTCAGTAATACATCCTGTATATAAATCCAAACCCCACCCATAAAATAATTCATCTGGGAAATGTTGTATTTTTTCTAATACTCGTCTATGAATAAGTGGGCATTGAAAATCTATCCACTTAACAGATCTAATGCCTTTACCCCAATTCCACATTTGTTTCCAATGACATTGATCTATCGAAGCATTGATAACGGAAGGTGAATATACGTCAGCATTGGATGCTTTTGCATTCTCTATAGAAGTACTTAAAAATCTAGGCCCATGAAATACCAAATCATTGTTTAAAAAATACAACCATTCATGATGTGTACTATTAAGGAAGTAGTCCAATACTACATTAAATCCTCCTCCAAAAAATACATTTTGGTCTACTCGATGAGTTGTTGACTTTGCTAATGACTCTTTTGAGCCATTATCTAAAACCATAAGTTCGCATTTATTGAAATATAAGTCACGTTTTAGTTGTGTTACTAGATTGTCTGTTAGATCTGGTAGGTTGTGGTTTAGTGTTGCTATAAGCATATTAAAAATGGTTAAAGTAATCGTAATAGTTGGAATCGTTAATGTAGTGATTCCTATCTGGTATGTCTAGCAACTCCACAGCTCTAGGAATATTCATAGAGGATGCCCAAGCAAAGGGACCTGATTGGTTTCCAATAAAAGCGTGGCAACTGCCAATCTTCACAAAGAAATCATAAAGGTCAGTTGCGACTATCAACCTAGTCTTATAGTGCAACGGAAATTGATAATATTGTTTGATGTCAAAGCATACAAAGTAAGCTTCATCGTATTGTGAGATTAAATCATTATACACATACAACTTACTATCATCCGTTGTCTTTAGCGATCTGTTTATCATTAAGGAGTTCCTATAGGTATTATCTACATCACAGGTTATCCACTTATACTCATTTGGTATCTTGGCGTCATTTAGATAGTAGTTTGAGTATATCTCTAACCAATTGGTTTTATATAGGAGGTTTGAGGATCTCCATGCTGTTAGATCTACGTCTACTGTCTGACCAGAGTGGATCTCGAACTCTTGGATCCAAGGCTGATGATTGATCAGTGGTTTAAGTTGATTATGTGTAAATTCTAAATCAAACTCAAAAGAATGACCACCGTTTGATAAGTAAACATTAGCCTTCTCACCAGTCTCGTCAAATCTATACTTACAAACAATCATACTATGTATGAAGTCCCCCATCTTCCCTCCTGCTAAGTAATTCATAGTTTTACTTCAGTTAAAGTGTTTTGAAAAAATTTATGTTGCAATGACACTTTGTTAAGGTATCGTGTGTAGTTTGCATCTGCTGTTGTCTTGGATAATTCTGTCTCACCAGCTCTATCAACTAACTCAAATACAAGCTCGTTGGACTTTCTTAATTCAATGTATTCAACACTATTGATTATTGCTGTGAATAAGTCAACTCCAATATCATCCACTATCTCCTCAGATAATGCATCGTACGATTGTTGAAGTTTTGTCTTTTTCTCTAAGTCTGAGCTATTGTTTAATTTTACTTCGTAGATGGATAGTAAATCAAAGACGTACGATTCGTCTAAACTAATTTTGATCATATTTACTTAATTTAACTTGTTCTAGTATCCACTCATATAATTTTGCTATTCCCTCTTCTAGATCAATTGTAGGAGCCCAATTCAAAACACTTTTACTTAGTGTGTTATCTGAGTTTCTGCTCTTTACACCAATTGCTCCATCCACATATTTAATGCTTAGATTCTTACCACTAATGTCAATAATCATTTGTGTAAAATCTTTAATTGATATGGATCGATCTGTTCCTATGTTTATAGCTGAGTGATGATTAGTGCCCATGGTCCTTATCATTCCTTCCACAGCATCTGATACATGACAATAGCTTCTTAGCTGTGTACCGTCACCCCAAATTTCAATTGCATCACCGTCAACAGACTCAGCAACCTTTCTACATATTGCAGCTGGGGACTTTTCTTTTCCACCACACCAAGTACCATTTTCACCATAGATATTGTGAAATGCTACAACGTGCGTATTAATGTTGTAGTTTTCGTAATAATATTTACACAACAATTCTCCAAAGATCTTTTCCCACCCATAACCATCCTGTGGTGCTGCAGGATATGCCATCTCCTCTTTCAACATAATATCTCCATCAAGCTGTAAATGCTCAGGGTATCTACACGCAGAGGAGGTGTATAATATGTCTTTGATATTGTTTCTGTGAGCCCATTCAAATATATTCAAATCAATTCGACCTGAGTTCTGTAATATCTGAGCGTCTTTACCATGTACATAACCCATTCCACCCATATCAGCTGCTAAATGATATATTTGATCAACATCTCTACTTACCTTAAAGCTCTCAACATCGTGTTGGATTCTCAAATCTACGATGTGAAACTCATTAGATACACTCTCGACAGACTTAAATTCTGGGTATTTCAGATCAATACCTATCACGTAATTGCCTTCAGACTTTAATCGTTCTGCAAGGTGAGATCCTATAAACCCACCTGCTCCTGTTACTATAATTGTTTTCATCTGTTTGTTATTTTTTTAATCATTCTATAGTACTCACTAGCCATTCTAGTTGGACTCCACTCATTGTATATGAGGTCTGGTACTCTATTTCTAGTTTGATAGTCTATAAGGCTTCTTATGGATCCATCTACTCCGTATGCTCCAAAGTAAGGTGTTAGATGTCGAGTCATTGAAGATTGATTCACAATCAAAGGTCTTCTTGTGGATAGAGCACTGTCGGGTGATGAGTTTACTCCGCGCATTGACCAAGGAACATCCCATTGCTGTGAAAAGAAGATGTTTACGTCATTCCCATATAACCACTCAACTAAATCAGACTCAGATTCCAACAGCTCGTAGGAAATCTTCAATTCAATCCCTGGTTTATATATTAAACTTTGGCAGTGGCTGGCGATCGTTCTTGCTTCTTCACAATGCTTATCTCCAAAATGGGATGGTGGCATATTAAAACGAATAACAGCTTCATCATACTCAGCTTGAATTGCTTCAACAATTTCGTAATGCATCTTTCTACGATGCGCAAAGCCTGTGTTTCCGAACACAATCCTAGAATCCGTCTTTGTTGTAGGCTTCCAAGCACTACGCAATACAGGTCTTGTTGCGTTGTACACATCTGGGCGATTTATTATGATGGTTGGATCGTGTCCAATCCAATTATTAAACAAACTACCACCAATCCATTCAGCTGGGAAATGCCCAGGATTATCTATCACTACCTGTTCTTGTTCGTGGGAGATAGCTATATGATGTATATCACTCCTTTTGTGGTGTTGCATATAATGCTTGACAAAAGGCATTGCCGTATCGTTAAAGGAATACAATACTACTTGAGGATTTAGCTCCTCAAGTAGTTGTATGTGTTGATGTACATTTTCATAATTTTCTGTATAGTGGATTTCCCAATCACACCACTCTGGCAGATATGTCTTTAAGGCATTGAAAACTCGGAATCCGTATTGGTATATTCCACATTCCTTGTTGCTAGGATTTACGTACAGGATCTTCATACTGTTTTGTTATTTTCCGATAATTTCAAATTTTGGACATGGTATAATAAACTCACCTCCGTTAGAAAGATATTCGTCTTCACGAGTAATAAATTCAGATATAAAGTGCCAAGGAAGTACTAACATATAGTCTGGCTTCATTGCTCGAACATCTTCCTCAGACAAAATTGGTATATTTGTTCCAATAGTTTTTAGACCAAATTTGTATGGAGATCTCTCTGCGATTGCATCAATTAATGTATGGTCTAATCCAAACCATTGCAATAATGTGTTTCCTTTTGTAGAGGCTCCATAACCACATATAACCTTACCCTTCGCTTTTTCTTCTTTTATAAAAGCAACTGTCTTATCCCTCAAGTCACATATGTTTTGATAAAAATCAAGCCAGATTTCCTTTTGATCAACTTTCAAAGACTTCTCCCAGTTTAGGATAGAATCAACTCTCACATCACAAACATCTCTATAAGGTGCTGTTGCAAATGATGTTATGGATGCTGTATCTTTCTTTATGTAGATTCTAAAACTACCACCATTAATATCATTTAGCTGACAGTCAACAATCTTAAAATTTGCTTCTACTAAAGCTTTTTGTAAGGTGAATAGAGACCAGTAATAGACGTGTTCATGGCATATGTTGTCGAAAGCTAATTGCTTAATCATCAACGGTGTATAGCTCATCTGCAATACGAACAATCCATCATCATCAAGAACTGAGTGTACGTCTTTTAGGAATGGTACAGGCTCATCCAAATCGTAGAACATAGCTATACAAGTCACTACACTAGCTTTCATATCCTTGAATTTAGAACGATTGAAGCTATCTACTGTAAAGTAGTCTTGGATTATTTCGTCGGCTACTTTAGAAGACTCCTCAACAAATGAATCTTCACAAGGATCAATACCAAGCTTATTTACGTTTTTTGGTACAAATTTAAGTAAAGTTCCGTCATTACATGCAATGTCTAACCATAAATCGTTATCCTTTAACTTATGTACGGATGTTACACTTTCAACGATACCCTTTAATTCATTAGTCATTGTAGCGTTGGTACCACTTCTATACCAATACTTACCAAACATTGAGTGTATTGGAGTTACTTTTGTTAATCGAGCAGCTCCATATCTCTCATCAATCGTTAAGGTCATATCATGCTTACCAGCGCGTGCATCAGAATCAACGTTTATGAAATCAGATACATACAAGTCACCTAAGCTAAACAATTCAGTTGTTTTCATTTTAATTATTGTTTTGTTTTTAAAAATTTAGTTAAGATATATTCATACTTTTTTAAAAGGTTCTCTTTTGAGTGAATCTCATAAATAACCTCTAATGGTTTTGTTCCGTTTTTAATGATGTCTAATATTGGTGTCTCATCTACAAAGATGGAAGGTTTAACCCAATTTATATGTCTAAACATCCAACTCTTAGATATACCAATTGGTCGTCTGGCTGATAATGCGTAGTCAGTACTACCACTCAAGCTTCGTTCGTTAAATGGTTCATACATAAAGATATTTATATCATTACCACGAAGAAACTCCAACAAGGAATTATGATCTAAGAAATCGTGATTGACCTCTAAGATTATATTCTTTCCACTTTGATCGATGATGTGTTGCATTTTAGCCACTTCGGTACGTGCACTCTCTCCTGTCTCATCTCCAAAAGTTGCATACGGAGTATTGACTCTGATCTTAGCAGTATCAAACTGTTCGCATACTATCTGGGCTAGTTTAGGAAAATTTTTGTCTCGAAATCCAAATCCAAAAGTTCCAATCGTTATGATGTCGTTATTTGTTGGTGTTGTATCACCTTCATACTTTTCAAATAACGGTCTAGGAATTGAAAATATATTATTTTCTATGTCATCTGGTCTTGTAGAATCGACGTCAATAATTGCTGTAGGTGTAAAAGCTAGACCAGCTTCGTGATATAAGGCTATATGTGGAATATCACGCTTATCCGATAAGAATTCGTTAGTAATAAATGATAATATTGTTGGATAGTAATTATACAACACAACATCCGGCTTCACACTGTTATAGGCTTCTAAGTATTCTTGAGCAGATTCAATCTCCACCATTACTACATTGAACAGCTTTGATCTCTGCAACACTTGGTATACCCGGCTACCGTAATCGGCTACACCACATCGCTCTGCTTTCCTACTTACAAATAGTATTGTTCTCATTTTACACTATTAGTTAATAATTCTATATCATTGTTAACCATTCTAGACACCATCTCACTAAAAGGTGTTTTTGGAGCCCAACCCAGTTTCTCTCTTGCCTTAGATGCGTCACCTAGTAAATGCATTGGATCTACTGGACGTAGAAATTTACTATCAAATTTTACAAACTTTGACCAATTATCTATTCCAACGCAGTGGAAAGCTTCATCTAAGAATTCTTTGATTGAGTGTGATTCTCCTGTAGCTAACACAAAATCCTCTGGTTTATCTTGTTGTAACATCATCCACATTCCTTCTACATAATCTGGTGCATATCCCCAATCTCGCTTAGACTCCAAATTTCCAAGAGTTATATGATCTGCCAATCCTAGGTGAATCTTAGCAACACCGTCTGTGATCTTTCTTGTAACAAATTCAACTCCACGTCTCTCAGACTCGTGATTAAATAAGATACCATTAACTGCAAATATTCCATGACTCTCTCTGTAGTTTTTTGTAATCCAATGAGCATACAGCTTTGAAACTCCATATGGTGAGCATGGATGGAAATCGGTTAGCTCATTAGCAGTTCCACCTTTTTTACCAAACATTTCTGAAGAGGATGCTTGATAAAATTTTGTATTCTTGTTTCCATACTCACGGATAGCTTCTAAAACGCGAAGAGTTCCTAATCCTGTAATATCTGATGTTTGTTCTGGTGTTCCCCAGCTATCTCCCGCAAAGGATTGTGCTCCAAGATTATAAACCTCATGTGGTTCGCTGTCCTTAACAGCACGGACAAGTGAGTTTTGATCCGATAAGTCACCCTTTAACATAGTAATTTTGTCGGCAATGTTTTTTAAATTTGGTGCGTATGGTGTTGATTTTCTTCGCTCTAAACCAAAAACTTCATAATCTTTAGTTAGTAAGAACTCAGCTAAGTGAGATCCATCCATTCCACCAATTCCTGTAATTAGTACTCGTTTTTTCATAATTTTTATTTATTGTATTAATATAAGCTTTTTAAATCGTTTTTGCAACTTTATTTAGTATTTTAAAGGTGCATTCCAGTTAGAAGTCATAACTAATCCTAAATAACATTTAGCAATATCAGACTCAGTATATCCTTGATCGTATAGCTGCTTGAGCTGTAGTGGATAGTGTAGCACGAGAAATAATGGTTCTAATGGATAATATTCTATGGGTTTGAAGGCTAATAGACATTCTCCATACCAAGTAAACTCACTAGGTTCGTGCATAATAAGTTGTTCAAAGGTTAGGTTATTTGGTTGTATATAATTTTCCTCCAAACATTTCCACACCTTAGTGGACCATATAACTGGGCTAGGTCCAAAATCGTAATTAACCTTGGAAGATCTTCCAAACAAATCCTTACCTACCTTCTCTCTAGTGGCATTGAAGGACTCTTGTGGATCGAATCCTAACTCACGACTATATCTTGCTGTCCATTGGAACAGATTTTTTTGTTGATGCATTACTGTATATGGTGTATCGTCATCAACTAGAAAATCGCTGTAGTAGAAAGGCTTTATGAAATAGGAATCAGAGTCAATGCATATATAATTTTTCACAGGTATGTACTTCCAGAATTGAGACTTTACAATTTGCTGTGACTGCCAGTTTTGGTTATACTCTTTTTTTACGATGTCTTCGTCGATAATTAAATTGACTTCTGGTGGCAGCTGACTCTTAAAGATATTATAATCTTGTCGAGGACAAGAAATATAAAAAGGAATGTTCTCAGAGTTGTATTGTAAAACAGATTCTGCTAGTACTTTGACTCTTTGTAGATCGTTTATGTAACTCTTACAGTATATAACAAGTTTCTCCATACTATTAGTTAAATGGCATAACCATGCCGTATTCATCAAATATAGGATATTTTCCCCACTTTTCCAAGAAACTTTTTGAACTTAGTAATTCTCCAGCAGCATTTGATTCGTTTCTACTACCCAAACCTTTTCCAAAAAAGCCATTACCACCACGACCTGCAAAATGATATACTACACTTGCTCCTATTGTTTCATATTTATACCCATCCATACGCATGCGTATAAACAAATCCATATCATCATATCCATTCGGCTTAAATCGCAAATCATTACCACCAACAAGATCCCAATCACGCTTCCTAATAATAAAACTACATCCTTCAGCTTTCGGAACTGAGAAGTCTGCGTATCCATTAATGAATGATTTTATAGTGGTATCGAATAACTCGGAATTAAAATTTCCAGGCATATCGCCATATGTAGATGGATCAACCATTATTGTACCTGGTCTATCAGGTTCCATGCCGTTGTGGAATAGGTTAGGTTGAATTCGATAGCTTGAAATTAACCACCTCTCCTTCTCTGGATGTGCTGTTATTTTATTGTATAGCGCTAAGTCAAAGTCTTTAGCACAGTACATATCCGCATGGAGAAAGTTTATAAATTCTGTTTTAACTTCTTGAGCGCATCTATTCATACCATATCCATTGCTGGAGTGTTCACATCTATCTTCTATGATTGTGGTGATATTATACTCTTCTTTATTCTCTTCTAACCACTCATTAGTACCATCTGTACATCCGTCTGCAAATACGATTAATGGACTTTTGAAATATTCATTCCTACGAATCGAGTCGATGGTTAATTTTAGAAAAGGTAGAGAGTTGTATGTGCCTATGCAAGTTGTTATTTTTGATTTCATGTTAAATTGTGTTGTATAATTCGTTTTGTTTTTCCTGTCTCTTAATATTTTTTGGATGAATAAGACACCATTCGTCTTGGGGAGGTAATGCTGCGTAGGTATTATATCCTTCTAACACTTCGTGTACTTTATTCTTCCATTTAATATACGAACAATTTTTGTAAATCCGCCACTGATAATCGGGAAAATTTACTCTTCCTTTTTCATCTAATCTCCATCCCCACTTCAGGATATGTTCTGTGGTTAGCCCATCTACTGTATTAATTCTTGGGACCAAGTACACTTCATTGTCAGGATTGTTTTTCAGTAGAGGTTTTAAGTTGCTAATCAGCTCTGCGCTTGGCATTTCATCAGCATCGATCTGAAATATGAAATCTCCTTTACTAAAGCTAAAAAGATTGTTTTTAAACGATGCAAAATCTCTATCTAATGCAAAGTATGTATAGTTGAAATAAACTCTTCTATCACGATTAAAAACTGTTTGACAGACATTTATTACGGCTGGAGTTGCTTTCTCTGCGTCGAGTTGGACAAAGATCTCATCCTCAGGATCAATGTTGTCGTGTAAAAGGCTGAGGAGTCTCTCGAGCTCCTTATGCTCATCACAAGCGGTTATTGCGTATGTTATTTTCATTGTTCAAAAATTCCAATATAATCTAACGCATCCATATAATCACTATGGGAAAATTTCTTCAGAGTAGCCATGTCAACTCTATGTGAATAATACTGATCCTTCTTTCCTGGAATTGGAAACTTCTTTTTCTCCTCTTCCTTCACAGGTATTGCAAGTACTGCACTCCACCACCAATCATCCTTAGAGGTTCCATCTAAGAACACCATACCTTTAGTAGGAATATTAGTGTTGGAAGGCATCCAAATTTGCTGATCTTCGTCGTAAAATAATAAGTCTTTGTACAACTCAGGAAGAATTTCCTTTTGTTCTCTGAAGAACTCGTGTTCCTCCACCATGAAGGTGTTGGATGTGAAGCCACATCCAAAACACCAATACGTTGAGAAGTTTTCCTCGATTTTTGTAACATAACAAGCATCACCTCCACAACGCTTACAACTACTTAGATTATCCATTTGCATCCGATTCTGCTTTTTTGAGTTTAGGTAGCTCGATCTTTTTGAGCTTTGGCAATTCAATTTTTTTCAACTGTGGTAAATTTAACTGCACCTGTTTAGGGAACTCTGGAATGCTTCTGTCCAGGATGTATCCTAAATCTGTTTGCATTGCTTCGAAACTAAATTTAGTTTTAGATTTATGGTACTGCCGTTTAGCTTTGGGTAAGTATTTGCTGTAGTTGTTAAACATATCTGTTAAAAAATGCCCTACCTGTCCCGTATCTACTGCAAACCATAGGCTATCTTGTAGAATTACATTGGGAACAGCTGCTGATGGGTGCACTTGCTTGAGTTCTCCTCCTAAAAGTGTTGTATGCTCAGCATCTAAAAAGTCAATATGGCCTGACCAGTTTGTTGCTACAATTGGTTTTTTAGTTAGTGAAAATTCCAAAAGCGGTCTACCAAATCCCTCTCCTTTAGTTAAGCTTACTAGAGCTTTGATCTTAGGGTGGTTGTAGATGTTATTCATCTCGTGATCTGAAAATTCTCCGTGCAGTAGATACACGGAAGGAAGGTCTTGGGAATTTACAGATTTTCTAATTTGGTATAGTTTGTTGAGGATGTTATCTCTATCTGCATATGAAGCTCCTGCGCTGCTAGTTTTTAAGATTAGTGCAGGTTTATTCTTTTTGTTCTTAAACGTCTCGTAAAATGCTTTAACAGTTAGACCTATATTCTTTCTATCCTCCCCTACATCTCCTTGTATCCAATGTCCTACAGTGAGATAGCAAAAATCCTCTTGTATCTGATCTAGTTTAGTAATTTGAGATGTGTAGTCTTCCTCACTGATGTGCTTGTATACGTCTAGATTAGCTCCTTCGTATAGAACCTCAATAGGTTTGTTAACTTTAACTTGTCCTACTACTTGGTTGGTGTTCTTATCTCGTTGCTCGTACATAGTACTTTCAAACACATTTTTAGCATGATTTGAGGATACTAAAGTAAGATTCATGCGATTAACTCCCTCAATCCACGATGGATCGCATATAGTTGTTTCGATACCTGCTGTTACACCTATGTTAAACTTACCCATAGGTTGAAATTCATTAGGCACTGTAATCTGCATCCATATCTCGGGTTGCCTCTCCACCTCATGAGTATTTAATATGTAGGGAGTTAAGAACCCCCACTGCTCTTTATGATCGTCTATAAATCCCCAAGGAGTACTACCCCACCGTTGAGGAGCTATCCTAACATCGTATTTATCTTGATTAATTATTGCCTTAACTAGATCTCTTGATCGAGCTCCATATCCTGAGTATGTGTCTATGGGGCAACTAATTACAAATAGTGGTTTCATATTAATAAATTAAGCTGTGTCTTAGTGTTTTAGGTTGGTGTGTAGTGTCTGGGAGTAGTTCGTATCTTTCTCTTGGGGTCCAGGTAGAAAATAGCTTATCCATTGCTTCACCTGTTCTATCAGCCATCTTCTGCGCTGTAAAGCCTGCTTCATCGCCAATTGCCCATTCTCTACCTTTAGCTCCTTTAGCTTGACGTTCTTCTTTTGGTAGATCGTGCACTGCTTTAATTTGCTTTGCAGCATCTTCCCAAGAACATCTATCATCAAAGATATAAGGTGTAGGAACAGATCCTTGGATTGATAAGTTTGTTGGAAACACTGGGAATGCCCATTCTCCGCATTTCTTAATCGTTCCCCTATGGTTTGAGGGAAATTCAGGTGAGAACTCAATCCACTTACCCTTCTTATCGGCAAATCGCATTTGATCTTGCATACCTCCTGTCACGTTAGCGATGATACAAGTTCCAGCTAACAAGCTTTCAGTTAGAGCTAATCCCCAACCTTCGTTTGATGTTAGTAGGATAGTAGCATCTGCCATATTGTACAAGTAGTTCATCTCTTTTGGAGATAGAGGCTTGTCTGAAAATATAATGTTGTACTTCTCGTCGTTGCAGAAGTATTCTTTAACTGCATAGAGGTTTGTTCCGTTCTCATCAACAGGTTGTGTATGCATTACAAAAGCACATCGCTTAGCTTGTTCTTCTGGTAGTTGGTCTACAAAATGTTTGTATGCTAAGATTGTATCTCCGATCTGCTTTCTGCGAATGTTTCGTGAGTTGAATAGCAATACAAAATCCTTCTCTCCTCCCAACAATCTGTTTTTAAAATTCAAATAATCTGTATCGTGGTTTGTAATAGGGAAGAAATTATCTTCGTTAATACCATGGGGAACGTACTCGATTAGTTTGTTTTTAGCTTTAGCTCCTAATACAATCTCGTTAATGTTCTTAGTTTGTTTTGAAATTGCAAGCAAAGCGTCACACGATTCGTAAAATGATTCGTTGTACTGGGGTGCTGGGTAGTCGTCCCAAATGTTGAGATAAACAATTGGAATATTCTTACGAATTTCATGTTCCATAGCAAACAACCAAGCCCAGTACCTAGGATCGGTAATTAAAAAAATTGCATCTGGTTTTTCCAACTTCAACACTTGGCGTAGAAACATTTCGTCTCCGTATCCATTTGAAGGGATGAGGAATACTTCTGCATCCTCAATCCCTGTGATTTTGTTAGTTTCTTGTGAAATATCTAACTTCTTACCTGCGTCGGGGTGGTTAATTGCTCCTCCAACATTTAGCCAGTTGTATCTATGGGCCAAGTGGATAACTAAATCTTTTCCTACGTTTGCAACACCCGAATGCATTCGAATATCATCACACATTAGTAAGATTTTTTTCCTTTTGTGTTTAGGAATGTACTCTAATTTTGATTTCATAAATAAATTTATATAACTTTAAGATACTTAAATAAAACTTAATTGACAACTTTTACAACTTATGGCTGTTTAATTTTCTTCTAAAATCTTCATCAGTTAGATACAAATGCATTGCTCTATCTGCTAACTTTTGAAAATTAAACTTATACTTTACACAAGCTACTTTATAATCTTCGAAGATCTCTTTATCGACCTTGACGCTTGTTAAAACTCTATCTTTGGCATTCATGCTCATAACTATTATTCATATATAAATATATATGTTTTATGCTTTACTACATAAGTCACTACGATCTACGAAAGGGCAAAACTTACAAGAATGCTCACTGAAATTCTGTTTATGCTGCTTGTCTATTGGCTTTCCATCTTGGTCAAAACAATCAGTAATGAACTCATGTATTAATGATACTGCTGCTTTTACTTTGGCTGTTCCCTGTGTCGGTTTAAACAATTGAACTCTCTTTTGTGGAAAGTCGCAGTTGTCCATTAACTTTCTTTTCACAATAAAGAATTCTACTTCGATTTGATCCTCACTTATGTTGAACTGCTGGGAGTAGAATTTTTTGTAGAGTAAGACTTGTGCTGCTTTGTAGGGATCTTTCTTTTCTCTATCTCCCCACCCTCTTGTTGATGTTTTGATATCGTAGATGTAGTACTTACTACTATTCTCATTGTACAAAACTAAATCGATAAACCCTTTGTATAATACATTGCGGTTACCTTCAAATGCAGGAGTTAGTAGAGGTATCTCCACTCCTACTAAATGCCACCCTTTAGTTGTAAAGTATGCAGTTCTCTTTTTACGAAACCATTCGAAGATAGCTAAACCATCTTCATAAAATTCTGCAAGTTGTTGTTTAGTTGAGTAGTGCTGGCCGTTTTGGGCTACACCTTCTTTGTAGTTGTGCTGTAATCTTTCCAATAAGTATTGCTGTGCATCTATCTGATCTGCTGCT